>Ga0209023_10000041_pt1 | contig 212896 bp, 214 predicted proteins | sample LakOneMetagenome_FD_187468 | JGI IMG/M metagenome (GOLD analysis project Ga0209023, IMG submission 187468) | Freshwater and sediment microbial communities from Lake Erie, Canada (SPAdes) (version 2) | ecosystem: Environmental > Aquatic > Freshwater > Lentic | place: Lake Erie, Canada... | reverse complement strand
GGTGCCCGCCGGCATCTGCTCATAGTCGATCACCGCTCCCGTCATCATGTGGGCGGGCGGTGACACCAGAAACGCCATGACGCCCGCCACATCGTCGGGCAGGATGAGGCGGCCCGATGGCATGCGCTTGCCGATCTGTTCCGACCAGTCCTCGGGCAGCTTGTGGAAGGTCGTCTGCAGCTTCTGCTCACCCTCCGTCAGCGCCCAGCCGAGGTTGATGGCGAAGATGCGGATGCCGTCACGCTTGACCGCATTGGCGGCGGCGCGCGTCAGCGTCACCAACGCCGCTTTCGAGGCCGAATAGGTCACCAGATTGGGCGGCCCGCCATAGGCCAGCATCGAGGACACGTTGATGATCACGCCGGAGCCCTGCCCGCGCATCAGCTTCACCGCTTCCTGCATCATGAACAGCGGCGCCTTGACGTTCACGCCGAACAGCCGGTCGAAGGACTCATGTGTCGTATCGTCGAGCCCGCAGCGCTCGGTATTCCCGGCGGCGTTCACCAGAACGTCGAGGCGGCCGAAGGCCTTGAGCGCCGCCGCCACGGCTTTGCCGGGAAGCGCCAGATCGAGAAGGTCACCGGCGAGCGTTTCCACCCGCCCGAGGCCGGAGAGCGACGCCTTGGCCGTGGCCAGCCCTTCGGCATTGCGGTCGACCAACAGGACGCCGTTGAAACCGTCAGCCAGGAAGCGCCGCGCCGTGGCGGCCCCGATCCCCTGCGCGCCGCCCGTGACGAGCGCGATCCGGCTTTTTTGATCCGTCATGAAATCCCCCCAAGCTTTCCGGGAAAGCTAGTGGATTCGGTTGCCCCGCACCAATGCGATCCGTTAAGGTCTGTCATCAATGGCAAGGGGTCCGGACGGCGGCGGCCGGCAAAACCTGCGCAAAGGAAATGGGTGATGCTGCGTCTTTGTCTCGCTGTGCTGTTCGCCGCCTTCCTGATCGGAAATGCCGAAGCCGCATGGCCGCCCAAAGCGGCGGATCTGTCCGTCACCGTCTCGCGCGTCTCGAAAACCTGCCTCCCCGCCGATGATTGCAGCCTGAATGTGTGGATCGAGAATCTGGGGTCGGCCAGCTACGATGGCCCGCTGACGCTTGCCACCGATTTGACCGCCGCCGCCGTAACGGGCCTGCAAGCCGCGCCGGGCTGGACCTGCCGGAAGCAGACTTACACCAGGCTCATCTGCACCGCCAAATCCTTCACGCTGCCGCCTGCCGCAGTCAAGAATACCGTTATCACCTTCCGCCTCCTGCCCACGCCACGCTCGGAGATGAAGGCTTGCGTGTCTTTCGGCTGGACCGGCCCCGGAACGCCCGCATTCGCGGCGCTGGAGGACGCACTCGGCACGCCGCAAAAGGATCGGAAACTCTTTCCCGCGGTGTTCGGCCAATGGGGAACCGGCGACCTCCGTGACGGGAACGACAGTGACTGCGCCAGCCTCGTGATCGGCTACGATGAGGTGGCCGCGCCATCATGCCCGGATGGCCAACTCGTGCGCGACGATCAATGCCTGGAGGCGGCGGCGCAATGCACCGGCGGCCGCAGTTTCGACGCGGTGAAACAAGGCTGCGCTTGCCTTACCGGAGAAATCTTTGATCCTTCACGCCGCCAGTGCGCTGCATCCACACCGCTGGCGTGCAGCGGCGGGCGGTCGGCATCGCCCGACAATGCCTGCATCTGCTCAGCGGGTGCGCCCCTTTGGAATGCCAAGACGGCAAGCTGCGAGGCCCTCGCAGCGCCCAAACATGCCGAAGCGCAACCCGTGGTGCAGATTGTCCAGCCTCCAACACCTGCGGCACCCTCTTATCGCCGCAAGCCGCCGCGCATGGCGCAAGGTTGCGCGGCAGGCAGCTGCAAGCCGAAGGTGAAACATGCCATTCACTCAAGGAAGCCCCGGGCCCAGGCGCGCAGGGCAAAGACTGTGGCGCCGCGCGCCGCCAAGCCCGCTGCCGCGCACCGCAAATGCCCGGCGCTGCTGGTTTACAATCCGCGCCGCGATTACTGCTGGCCGTGGTGGATCATCGATCCCGACGTGATTGCCAACGGGCCCTATTCGACGAAAAAGAGATAGCGCCTATTGCGGCGGCGGATTGGCTTTTTCGACAACGCTTTTGAGATTGCGCAGGCCCGTTTCAAAATCACCGCCCACCGTGTTGTCGAACATCAGCCCGGCCCAGCGCTCCAGAATGCCCGGCAGCGGCGCATCGAACCGCCATGTGACACCCGTGCCGCCCGTGGCCTGCGCCAGGGACAGCGTGATGACGGCCTGGCCCTGGCTGCCGAAATCGACAGTGCTCACCACGCGCTCGTTTTCTTTCACATCGGTGATCGTCTGCGTGCCCGACCCGACATTGGGATTTTTTGAAACCCAGCTCATCTTCTGGCCCACGCCGCTGTCAGACCCCTCATAGCTGTAGGTTGCCGCGGGATCGATGCCTGCCCAGGGCGACCATTCATTGAAGCGCTTGAGAGAGCCCGCGACAGCGAAGATCTGTTCGGGTGTAGCGGCAATCACCGTGTGGCGCTCGACATGCGCTTCGCCGGGCAGCACATAGGCGCCGCCTGCGATGATCACCAAGAGCGCGAGGGCGGTGCCAAGCACCCATTTCACCAGACGCTTCATCCTATCCCTCCCTCTGCACGTTGAAACTCCGCCCGCGTTCCGCCAGCCACATGGCCGCCAGCGCCAGCGAACACAAAAGCGCGAAGCCTGAAACCAGCGGGATCACCGTGCCATCATAGGATTGTCCGATATAGGTGCCGAGCGGCAAGCCGAAGATCGTCTGCGCGAAGCTCACGATCGCGGCACCCACACCCGCGACCTCGCCCAGAGGCTCCATGGCCAGCGCCTGAAGATTGCCGAACAGAATGCCGACACTGAAGAAGCTCAACGCGAGATAGCACATGGTGAGCCAGAGCGGCGGCACGCCATTGAACGCAAAGGCCACCGGCAGGAAGATGATCGAGGCACCAGCCACGCCCGCAAATCCGGTCAGCGTCATCTTCTGCATGCCGAAGCGCTCCACCAGCCAGCCATTGGTCAAGAGCGCGGCACCAATGGAAAGCGCCAGCGTGGAGAACAGCAGCACGAAATAAATGCCCATGTCATAGGTCTGCTGGAAAATCTGCTGGGCGGAATTGAGATAGCCGAGGAACGCGCCGAACAGCAAACCGCCCGCCACGATATAGCCGATGGCGATGCGGTTCTTGAGCACCGTCATCGCCGCGCCGAACAATGAGGACAGCGAAAGCACCATGCGCTTCTCCTTCGGCAGCGTCTCGGGCTGGCGGAGCGTAAACCACAACGCCGACAGTGCCGCCAGAACGAGATAGAGCACGAAGGTGGTGCGCCATGTTGACACCAGCAGGATGCCCTGCCCCGCGAGCGGCGCCAGGATCGGCACGATGATGAAGACCGTGCCGATGAACGACATGATGCGCGCCATCGGTGCGCCTTCATAGAGATCGCGCACCAGCGCCGTCATGACGACGACGGGGATCGACGCGCCGAAGCCCTGCATCACCCGCGCGATGAGCAGCACCTCGAAGCTCTGCGCCATGAAGCCCAGTGCGCTGCCCAGCGCATAGACGATGAGGCCGCCGATGATTGCCGGGCGCCGCCCATAGGCGTCCGATGCCGGCCCCCCGATGATCTGGCCGAAGGCCATGCCTAAAAACATGGCGGATACGAGAAGCTGGATGCTGTTTCCCGCCGCCACCGAAAGATCGCGCGAGATGGCCGGAAAGGCGGGCAGCAGGGAATCGATGCTGAGCGCATCGAGCGCCGTCATCAGCCCCATCAGCGGAATGAACTCCGCGAGGGAAAGCATGCGGGTTTGCGGCGGGTGAGTCATGGGGGCGGGATAGACGACGCCTCTCCGCCATTCAACTCTTGCCCCGCCGATATTTCACGCGATAGAAGCTTGATCGTCTGGTGCCGGCCTCCAAGGCCGGAGAATCGGGAACGCGGTGAGAACCCGCGGCGCGCCCAGCGCTGTAAGGCGGATGGGGCGGCAATGCCACTGGCCGCAAGCCGGGAAGGCGCCGCCTCAGCAGAAGCCGAGCCAGAAGACCGGCCAGACAACACGGCAATCCCGCGCGGACGGCGGGCTTGCGGAATGCCGTGTTGCAAGAGCCGCCGATGTCCGAACTTTCACCTGTAGGCCCCTTTTCCGATGATGCGCGTGATGCCGTCTATCGCGCCATCTTCACCCGCCGCGATGTGCGGAGCGAGTTTCAGCCCCGCCCCGTTCCGCCTGACGTGGTGCACCGCCTGCTCGAAGCGGCCCATCACGCGCCCTCCGTGGGCTTCATGCAGCCGTGGAATTTTCTGCTGATCGCCGACGCCGAGGTGAAGCAACGGGTGGCCAATGCGTTTTCAGCCGCCAACAATGAGGCGGCGGCTCTCTTCAGCGGCGAGCAGCGCGAGCTCTATTCCCGCCTCAAGCTGCAGGGCATCACCGATGCGCCGCTCAACCTCTGCATCACCTGCGACCGGGAGCGCGGCGGGCCGGTTGTGCTGGGCCGCACCCACAACCGCGATACCGATCTCTACAGCACGGTTTGCGCCGTGCAGAACCTGTGGCTTGCCGCCAGGGCCGAAGGCGTTGGCGTCGGCTGGGTGAGCATTTTCCGCGATGCCGAATTGCGCACGATCCTGGGCCTTCCCGGCAATGTGGTGCCCGTCGCCTATCTGTGCCTCGGCTATGTCGATGAACTCCATGCAGAGCCTGAACTCGCAGCCAAGGGCTGGCGCCAGCGCCTGCCGCTGGAAGAGCTTGTCTTCATGGACCGCTGGGGAAATTCCGCCTAGTGTGGATTTTCCAGCGCTTAAAGGAATTTCCCGTGACCTCCCCCATCTTTACATCCGACTTCAAGGCCAGCCCCTTCTGGTGGGAGGCTTTCACTCCGCAGGCCCTTCCGGAAATCCCCGTGCCGAAACAGGCGCGCGTGGTGATCGTGGGCGCGGGCTATGCCGGGCTCAACGCGGCGCTTGAGCTTAACCGCGAAGGCATTGATTGCGTGGTGCTCGATGCCAGCGAGCCGGGCTTTGGCGCATCGACGCGCAACGGCGGCATGGTGTCGGGCGGCGTCAATGTCGGCAAGCGCTATATGGCCAAGGCGCTGACGGAAGAAGAATCCGCACCCTATCTCACCGACGCCGCCGATGCCTTCGCCATGATCGAGGACCTGATCGCGCACGAAAAGATCGAGTGCGGCTGGACGCGCGCGGGCTATTTCCTCGGTGCCTGGTGCAAGAGCCATTTCGACGGCATGGCCAAGAAGGTCAGCACACTGAACAAATACGCGAAGTCCGAAGCCTATGTGGTGCCGCCAGAACAGCAGCGCGCGGAAATCGGCTCGGACTATTACAAGGGCGGCATGGTGGTGGGCCGCGCCGCACATCTTCACCCTGCCCTGTTCTACAAGGCCTTGCTCGATCTCTGCGTGAAACGCGGCATTGCCATCGCGTCGAAGACACCCGCCACCAAGATCACCCAGGACGGCGCGGGCTGGCGGGTGGAAACGCCGCGCGGCGCCATTCAGGCAGGCGATGTCATCATCGCCACCAATGGCTATACGGGCGACGTGACGCCGGACTTGAAGCGCCGCGTGGTGCCGGTGGGCTCCTATATCATCGCCACCGAAGAACTCTCCCCCGATCTAGCGGCATCGCTCAGCCCCAAGAACCGCTCCTTCGCCGATACGCGCCGCGTGCTGACCTATTACCGCATGTCGCCGGACGGCAAGCGGCTGATCTTCGGCGGCCGCGCCAAGTTCGGTCACACCGATCCCGTTGCGACAGCGCCGATCCTGCATGGCTTCATGACCGACCGCTTTCCGCAGCTCAAGGGCACCAGGATCACCCATGCGTGGACGGGCAATGTGGCTTTCACGCTGGATGAAATTCCCCACATGGGCAAATTCAACAATTTGCACTATGCGCTGGGCTGCAACGGTTCCGGCATTGCCATGATGAGCTATCTCGGCCACCAGACGGCGCGCAAGATCGCAGGCAAGGTCAACAGCGTCTGCGCCTTCGACCGGCCGGAATTTCCCGATCACCCGCTTTATACGGGCAATACCTGGTTCCTCCCCTGGATCGGCCGCTACTTCCGCACAAGGGACTGGATCGACCGGCGGTTTCATTAGAACATTACTCCTTCTCTTCGTGGCCGGGCTTGACCCGGCCACCCAGACTTCAAGCCTTTGTGCCGTTTGAAAGTCTGGGTCACCGGCTCAAGGCCGGTGATGGAGAGTATGACGCCCGATGCTCTAAGCCTTCATCACCTTCACGCCTTTGCCCTCGCCGCCGAAATAGACGGCGTCCAGCGCTGTCGTGCGCAGCATGGCGAGCGCCTGTTCAACGGTTTCGATGATAGGCTGGCCCGGCCCGTTGAAGCTGGTGTTGAGCACCAGCGGAAGGCCGGTCAGCGCCTCGAACTGTTCGAGAATTGAGAACAGCGCGCCGTCCTCACGCGCGACGGTTTGCACGCGGCTGGTGCCATCGGCGTGGATCACGGCGGGAATGAGCGCGCGCTTTTCATCCGGGCAGGTATAGGTGAAGAGCATGAAGGGCGATGCATCCGGCCCGCGCGTGAACCAGCCGCGCAGGCGATGGGAGAGGATGGCCGGTGCGAAGGGCCGCCACGCCTCGCGGCCCTTGACCTCATTCACCCGCGCCCAGTTCGCGCCCTGCGAAGGATTGGCAAGAATGGAGCGGTGCCCGAGCGCGCGCGGGCCATTCTCGGACCTACCCTGAAAGAGACCGATGATCTTGTCCTCCGCCAGCATCCGCGCGGCATCGGCAGTCCAGTCCTCGAGAGGCGTGACGGTCAACCCGGCATGGGATGCAGCCGCAAGTTCCGCCAGCACGTCATGGCGAGGCCCCATCATGGCATAGGCGCTGAGACGAGCAGCGTCATCCACATGCCGCATGTTGTTCAGCAGCGCATGATAGACATACTGCGCCGCCCCCAGCGCAATGCCGCCATCCTCGCAATGCGGCTCCACGAACACGCTGGAAAAGCCCGATTCGTCATGCACCAGCGTATTGGCCGGGCAATTGAGCGCCACGCCGCCGGACAGGCACAGGGACCGGGCAGGCAATCCCGCTGTGATGAAAGCGCCATGCGCGGCCTTCGCTGCGGCGAGAATGCTGCGTTCAACCACGGCCTGTGCTGCCACTGCGATCTCATTGGCGGCGGGTTCTGGCAGCGCGTGGCGATCACCCAGATGGCGCACATCCAGCCCCACGCCTTCAGCCGCCGCGCGAAGTGCTGTCACCAGTTCCGGGAAAAAATCCGTCTGCGGCGTCCACGCTGGCAGGCGGGCTTTGGCGAAGCGCACCCAGTCTTCCTCCGTACCCGGAGGAACGGCGTCCGCGAGCGGAGCGGTTCCATAGCCGGAAAGACCCATGAGCTTTCCGGCGCCCCCCATCAGGCCCAGCCCCAGAAACTCCGCCACCGTGTCATAGAACTGGCCGTTGTCGAGATAATGCGGGCCCACCGCATCGATCCGGCCCCCGTGGCCCCGGAACACCATGCCCGCATCAGCGCCATAGCCGCCATCATGGGTGAGGATCGCCGCCTCCGTGAAGGGAGAAGCATAGAAGGCCGACGCCGCATGGCAGGTGTGATGGTTGACAAACACGCCTTGAAGCGCGCGCCCGTCAAGCCGCACCTTCAAGGGCATGTGCATGGCGGCGCGGTTTGCGCCCGCAGCGATGAAGGCCGCCATCCGCGCCTCCATCTCCGCCAGCGTGAAGGGCTGTTGCCACAGTGCTGGCCCCACAAGCGGCGAGAGATGCATGAACATGCACCAGTCGCGCTGCGTTTCCGGCGGAATGCGCCAGAAGCCTTGCAGCTCTTCAACGAAACCCCGGACCCAGCCCGGCTGCTTGTCGCCCCGCCGCACGATACTGCGCATAAGATGGCTCTTTCCCGGCGCAACGGCATTCTGGAATGACGGATCAGGCCTGACCGCCTCTGCCGCCGAGAAGGACAGATAATCCCAGTCATCGACGAGTCCCGGCACGATCTGCGTGGCCGTGACAGCCACTTCAGTGACATCGGCGGCGGAAACGCCGGCCTCCCGCAGCGCGCATTCGATCGTCGCGCGGTCAATGCCATAATGATGGCGGATGCCGGTCTGCCGCTCGCGCAGGATATGCGCGGCAACCCTGCCCTCAACCAGCACGGAGGCCGCGCCATCATGCCCCGCCGAAACCCCCAGAATGATGCTGTGCCGGCTCAAACGATCCTCACTCGAATTGACTTGCCCCCACTATAGAGCCATTCCCTGACCATGTATTTCCAGTCTTCCCGCCTTGTGGCGCGCCGGTTCGCGGCCGCCGATCTTCCCGCCTTCATCGCCATGCGGAATGACCCGCACGTGGCGCGCTACCAGTCATGGGACAGCTATACGCTGCCCGAGGCCGAAGCCTTCCTGAAGGACATGGATGCGATACAGCCGGGCGACACCGGCTGGTTCCAGTTCGCACTCACGGCATCGGGCGACTTCATCGGCGATTTGGGCTTCCGCATTCTGGAGGACCCGCGCCTTGCCCAGATCGGCTACACCATCGCCAGAACGCACTGGGGCAAGGGTTACGCCACCGAAGCGGTGAAAGCATTTCTGGATTATGCCTTTGCCGCCTTTCCGCTGCACCGGATCACCGCGTCTGTCGATCCGCGAAACCCGGCCTCCTGCCGCGTTCTGGAAAAAGCGGGCTTCCGCCGCGAGGCGCTGTTCCGGGAAAGCGAATGGTTCAGGGGCGAATGGGCGGATGATGCGATCTACGCCCTGCTCCGCGCCGATCACACGCAGCGCGCCGGAAACACCCAGACATTGGAGACATAGCGCGCCTCGCCCACGGCCTGCGATGACTGCCGGTCGGTGCAGGCGAAATAGCGGAGGCTCGATGTGCCGAGCTGCACCGCATCCTTCTGCTGCTTCGGCCCCATGCCGGAAACCCGCATGTCGAAGACATTGCTGCCGGAATTGAAGCTGAAGTCCAGATGATAGGTCTTGCCGTTGTAGAAGATCGGCTCGGAGCGGGATTTCCGCTGCTCCTGCGCCGCCGTCTCATTGGTGATCTTGATGTCGTTCGAGGTCTTGCAGCCGGCAAGGGTGGCAGCGGCGCAAATCAGCAGAAGGGGTGTCGCAAATCGCATGGCCGCCTTATGCCTGCGAAGCCTCGACCGGGCAAGGCTTCCGTCCTATAGAGCCGCCATCATGACCAGCTTTGATCCCGCTTCCCTCCTCACCGCCCGCACCCAATCGGCCGATGAAGGCGCCATCATCCGCATGGCGCAGAAATCCCGCGACCTCAGGGCCAAGGGCCAGGATGTGGTGAGCCTCACGGTGGGCGAGCCTGATTTCGACACGCCGCTGAACATTCAGGAGGCGGCCACCAAAGCCATGCGCGAGGGCTTCACCCATTATTCGCCGGTGGCCGGCATTCCCGAACTCCGCGCCGCGCTGTCGAAGAAGCTGAAAGACGAAAACGGGCTTGATTATTCCCCCGCCGAAATCTGCCTCACCAATGGCGCCAAGCAGGCGATCTCCAATGCCGTCCTGTCGCTCATCGACCATGGTGACGAAGTGATCATGCTGGCGCCCTTCTGGGTTTCCTATGAGATCACCGTGCGCTTCGCGGGCGGAACACCCGTCATCCTGCATGCCTCGGTGGATGAGGCTTACAAGGTGCCCGCAAGGCGCATTGCCGAAGCGGTGACGCCCCGCACCAAGCTCCTGATCCTCAATTCGCCGTCAAATCCAACCGGCGCCGTCTGGAGCCGCGCGGAACTCGAAGAGATCGCGGCCATCGTGAAGGCGCACCCCCGCATGATGGTGCTGTCGGATGAAATCTACGAATACATCATGTTCGAAGGCAAAATGGTGTCGATCGGATCGCTTCCCGGCATGAAGGAGCGCACCATCATCGCCAACGGCTTCTCCAAGGGCTTCGCCATGACGGGCTGGCGACTGGGCTATACCGCCGCCGTCGAGCCGATCACCAAGGCGATGATGCGCATGCAGAGCACCATCACCACCGGCGCCAACCAGTTCGTGCAGCGTGCCGCGCTGGAAGCCCTGGCAGGCCCCCGCGATGAGGTGGAGCACATGCGCCAGCGCTATCAGCAGCGGCGTGACATGGTGCTGAAGGGCCTGCGCGCTATTCCCGGCGTGAAAATCGGCGATATTCCCGCCACCTTCTATGCTTTCCCCGATGTCTCGGCATTGCTCGGCAAAAAGGCGGGAAACCACGTGATGGACACGACCGATCGCCTGTGTGACTGGCTGGTGGAAGAGCATGGCGTGGCGACCGTGCCCGGCACCGCCTTCGGCGCCCCCAATTCCATCCGCCTCTCCTTCGCGGCGAGCGAGGCGGATATTGAAAAAGCCCTGAGCCGCATCGCTGCGGCCCTGGGGTCTCTCGTGTGATTATTCCGCCGCTTCCTTGAGGGGCGGCAGGTCTTCAATCTCGGGCTCGGGCGGCGGAGCGGCCTTCGCCGCGCGGGCCGCTTCCTTCTCGGCCTTTTCACGATCCTTCACATCCTGCGAACGCCGGTCCGCGGCGATGAAGGAATAGATGGCGGGGGTGATGAAGAGCGTGAACATGGTGCCGATGCCCATGCCCGCCGCGATCACCACGCCGATGTCGAAGCGGCTGTGGGCGCCAGCGCCATTGGCGACGAGCAGCGGCGTCACGCCGATCACCATGGCGGCCGTCGTCATCAGGATGGGACGGAGACGCGTGGCCGCCGCCTCCTTGATGGCCTCGTATTTGTGAAGGCCCTTCTCTTCCTGAAGCTTGTTGGCGAACTCCACCATCAGGATGCCGTGCTTGGCGATCAGGCCGATCAGCGTGACGAGGCCGATCTGCGTATAGATGTTGATCGTGCCGGAGCCGATATTGAAATCTGGCTTGTACGGTGAATTACCCCACTCGCCCAATATGAACAGCACGAACAGCGCCCCGAACACCGTGGCCGGCAGGCCGACCAGAATGACCAGCGGATCGCGGAAGCTTTCGAACTGCGCGGCGAGGACGAGATAGATGAGCAGCAGCGCGAAGGCGAAGACGACCGCCAGGGCGCTGCCTTCCTTCATGAGCTGGCGACTCTCGCCCTTGTAGTCATAGTTCATGCCCTGCGGCATGATCTCGTTCGACTTCTTCTGCAGGAAGGCCAGCGCCTCGCCCACCGTATGGCCGGGGAACGGCACGCCCTGCAACGTGGCGGCATTGAGCTGCTGGAAGGTCGCCAGCGTGTTGGGCTGTACCGAATGATCCACGGTGATGAAGGACGAGAGCGGCACCATCGTTCCATCGGTGGCGCGCATGCGATAGCTCAAAATCTGGTCGGTGGTGGAGCGCGATGAGCGCGGCACCTGCGCGATCACCTCATAGGAGCGGCCCTGCACGGTGAAGCGGTTCACATTGTTGCCGCCCAGAAGGGTCGCCAGCGTGGCGCCGATATCCGACATGGTGACGCCCAGCTTGTTGGCGCGGTCCTTGTCGATGACGAATTCGGCCTGAGGCGTTGCAAAGCGCAAATCGGCGTTGGCGAAGATGAAGAGCCCGCTCTTCATCGCCTCGTTCTTCAGCGTGTCGAGCGTCTCGGCCAGCCGCGAATAATCGCCGGGATAGGTCAGCACGAATTCAACCGGGAGATCGCCCGCGCCCACCGGAATGGCCGAGGGTGCGGTGGCGAAGATATTGACGCCCGCCACCTGTTTGAACTTGGGCTGAAGTTCCGCCATCACCGAAAGATCGGACCTCTTGCGCTGGTCCCATGGTTTGAGGATCAGCCCCATGAAGGCGCCATGCGTGGTCGGGAAGCCGTCAATCGCAAACAGGTTCTGCTTTTCCGGCACCGCCATGAAGACCTTGGTCAGTTGATCGGTGTAAGTCGTGAGATAATCAAGGTTGGTGTGTTCCGGCGCGTTCACGAAGGCGAACAGCACGCCCTGGTCTTCATTCGGCGCTAGCTGGTTCTGGATGGCCGAATAGAGAATGCCCGAGAGAACGATGGTCAGCGCCGCAACCCATGCGAAGACCGCGCGCTGGCGGATCGTGCCGTCGAGCCTGCGGCGGTAGAAGCGCTGCAGCTTGCCGAAGCTGTTTTCGATGAAGCGCCCGAACCAGCTCTGATGTTCATGCGACTTGAGCAGCTTCGACGTCATCATCGGCGACAGCGTCAAGGCGATGACGCCTGAAACAACCACGGCGCCTGCGAGTGTCAGCGCGAATTCGCGGAACAGCGCGCCCGTGAGGCCGCCGATGAAGGCAATTGGCGCATAGACGGCCGCCAGCGTGATGGTCATGGCGATGACCGGGCCGGTGATTTCCCGGGCGCCGCGCAGCGCCGAGTCAAACGGCGTCAGCCCTTCCTCGATGTGGCGGTGAATATTCTCCACCACCACGATGGCGTCATCCACCACGAGGCCGATGGCGAGCACGAGCGCCAGCAGCGTCAAGAGGTTGATCGAATAGCCGAGTGCCACCAGCACCAGCGCCACGCCCACGAGCGACAGCGGGATGGTGACCACCGGGATCAGCGTCGAGCGCAGATTGCCGAGGAACAGGAAGATGACGACGATGACGATGACCGCCGCCTCGCCCAGCGTCTTGGCGACTTCCCAGATCGAGGCATTGATGAACTCGGTCGCGTCATAGGCGATGGCCGCGGTGAGGCCGTTGGGGAGGCCGCGCTGCACCTCTGGGATCGCATCGCGCACCGCCTTGATGACGGTCAATGGGTTGGCGTCGGGTGCGGACTGGATGCCCATGAACACGGCCTTGAGGCCGTCGAAATTCGAGCGCGAGCTGAAATTCTCAGGCCCGAGGTCAACCTGCGCCACCTGCCCCAGGCGGATGATGGTGTCGCCGCGCGTCGCAACGACCAGCTGTTCGAACTGCTCGGGGCTGTCGAGCGATGTCTGCGCATTGATGTTGGTCGAGGTGAAATCGCCCTTCACCTCACCCGCCGCCGTGGTGAAGTTATTGGCGGCCAGCGCGGCGCGGATATCGAGGGGCGTGATGCCCAGCGCCGCCATCTTGTCGGGATCGGGCCACACGCGCATGGCGAAGGTGGAGCCGCCCAGGATTTCCGCCGATGCGACGCCGTTCACCGCCTGGAGCTTCGGCTGCACCACGCGGTTCAGATAGTCGCTGATCTGCGGCGACGTCATCTGGTCGCTCTTGAAGCTGATGTACATCAGCGCGAAGCCAGCACCCGTGGTGCGCTTCACCACCGGGTCATTGGCATCGTTGGGCAGGATGCTCTTGACCTCGTTCACCTTCGACAGCACGTCGGCCAGCGCGCGGTCGGCATTGGCGTCAAGGCGGAGCTTGAGCGTGACAACCGAGACGTTCTGCGAGGAGGTGGAGGAAATCGTGTCCACGCCCTCGGTCGAGGCCACCGCCTGCTGGATCGGCGTGGTGATGAAGCCCTTGATCTGATCGGCATTGGCGCCGGGATAGGTCGTGGTGATCTCGATCTTGGTGTCGGAGACGTAGGGGAACTGCCGGATCTGCAGCTTGAACACGGCCTGGAGGCCCGCCAGCAGGATCAACAGGCTGACGACAGTCGCCAGAACCGGGCGGCGGACGAAAATGTCGGTGAAATGCATGCGCAGACCCGCCCTATTGAATCGTGTTGGGTTCAGTGATCTTGAGCGCCACCGAATTGTCGATGGTGACCATGGAGCCCTGATCGATCTTGTTCTGGCCTGTCGTCACCACCTGGTCGCCGGTCTTCAGCCCACTGACGATCGAAATCTGGCCATTGCGCACCGGCCCCACCTTCACGAAGTGGCGCTCGATGTCATAGACTTTGCCCGTGGCGCCGGCGGGCGGCGATTTGGCCGGAACCGCGACGAAGACGTTATCGCCGTAAAGCGAAAACACGACCGCGGTCTGCGGCACGGTCATCACCTGTTCCGGTGAGCCCACATCGACCAGCACGTTTGCATACATGCCGGGAAGCAGCCGGCCATCGGCATTGCCGAGCGTGGCGCGCACCGTGATCATGCGGGTTGAATCAGACATTTTCGAATCCGTCGTCTTGACGGTACCGCTGAACGTGTCGCCCGGATAGGCGTTGAACGTGGCCGCCACCGGCTGCCCATCCTTGATGCGGCCATAGTCGGCCTCGGTCACGGTGAAATCGGCATAGATCGGATCGGTCTTTTGCAGCCAAACGATCTTCTGTCCCGGCGCCACATAGCTGCCGAGCGAAATTGCGCGCAAGCCCACCGTGCCATCCCACGGCGCATAGATGAATTTCTGGTCAATCAGCGCTTTCGCCTGATCGGCCTGCGCCTTCAGGCTGTCGCGCTGCGAGCGCAGCTGGTCGATCTCGGTGCGCGGAGCCAGTCCCTTGTCCGCCAGGCCCTGGCGGCGGTCCAGATCACTCTGGGCATTGGTGAGCTGCGCTTCGAGGCTGCGTAAGGTCGCATCGGCGGTATCGTGATCGAGTTCAACCAGCAGATCGCCCTTCTTCACCTTCTGACCGGAGTCGAACTGGATTTTCTGCACCACACCGCCGATCTGCGGGGTGATGTCGATGCCATCGGTCGCCACCAGCGTGCCGATTCCGGAAATCTGCGGTTGCCAGCTTTCGGTTTTCACTTCCGCTGCTGAAACCGTTTCGACCGGCTTCGGCGTGCTGGCGATGAAGCCCGCGATCATCTTCGGCTTGAAGATGAACGCATAATAATAAAGCCCACCGGCCAGGCCGCCCAGAATGACGGTGGCGAGGATCAGGTAAAGAAAGCGGCGGATCATCAGGAGGCTCCGTTATTCTGCGGCATGGGCGGGGGCTTCAGCCACCAGTTCCGCCCGTTTGCGTTCAAGGTATTTGACCGAGGCCGACATGACGGCCTCGCCATATCCGGCAATGAAAGCGGCGCCCGCCAGCTTCTGCGGCACGCATTCGCAGGCATGGATATGCTCCAGGTCGGAGCGGAGATTGGCAAGCTGCCTGTCAATCGCGCCCAGCATGACATCAGGGGTGACGAATTCTGTCAGCAGCATCTGGAACAGGAATTCCGATTTGAACTTGTCGCGCGCCGGGGGCACGGAAATCGATTGCTGCAGCATCTTCCGCCCGGCTTCGGTGATGGCGTAAACCTTCTTTTCCGGCTTGCCGCTCTTCTGCTCGGCGCGCACCGTCAGCAGGCCTTCGGCGAGAAGCTGCGTCAGCGCCGGATAGATTGATCCGAAGCTCGCATCGATGAAATGGCTGAACATGCCATCCTCGATTTCCTTCTTGATTTCATACCCGCTGGCCTCCCCGAGGGTAAGCACGCCCAGGCACAAGGTTCTGACATTCATGATGACGGTCCGTTATATTCCGCCCGGACATATATCGTTTCGGCATAGAGTCAACTGATTTTTGATTTTCCGGTCAAATCGCGGCGAACGGGCGCAAAACCAGGCCGCTTCCTGCCATTAGGCGTAAACACTACCAACTACCTTTCCAAAAGCGATATCCCCTTTCATAGCCGCTCAGCTTGGCGAAATATGGAATTGAGGTTGACTTGTGCATTGTCAAATGGGCGGTTAAAGACAATGCACACAATAAGCGAAGAGCCACGGCGGAACCTTCGCAAGGGGAAACAGGAAGGGGGAGTGAATGGAGTATTTTCTCCAGCAGCTCATCAATGGAATTACGCTCGGCTCGATCTACGGGCTGATCGCCATCGGCTATACGATGGTTTACGGCATCATCGGCATGATCAACTTCGCCCATGGCGACGTGTTCATGGTCGGGGGCTTCGTGTCGCTCATCGCCATCGTGGCCATGGGGGTCAGCGGCAATTCCGGCATTGCCTTCACCATCCTCGCCCTGCTGATGGTGGTGATCATCGCCATGATCATCGCCTCGGCCTATAACTGGACGATCGAGCGGGTCGCCTACCGCCCGCTGCGAGGCTCCTTCCGCCTCGCCCCCCTGATCTCCGCCATCGGCATGTCGATCGTGCTGGAAGAATTCGTCCGCATCGCCCAGGACGGCCGCCCCAAGCCCCTGCAGCCCATCGTGACGGGCGGCTTTGAATGGCCGGGCGCCTTCGTGGTGCGCCTGTCCAACATGCAGATCATCATCATCATCACCACCCTGGCGCTGATGGCGATCTTCACCGCCATCATCACCCGCACCTCGCTTGGCCGCGCCCAACGCTCTTGCGAGCAGGACATGAAGATGGCCTCGCTGCTCGGCATCGACGTGAACAAGACCATCTCCATCACCTTCATCATGGGCGCGGCGCTGGCCGCCGTCGCGGGGCTGATGTTCTTCCTCTATTACGGCGTCACCGATTTCCGCGTCGGCTTCCTGGCGGGCGTCAAGGCCTTTACCGCCGCCGTTCTGGGCGGCATCGGATCGCTGCCGGGCGCCATGATCGGCGGCATCATCATCGGCCTCGTGGAGGTCTTCTGGTCGGCCTATTTCTCGGTGGAATACAAGGATGTCGCCGCCTTCGCCATGCTGGCGGCGGTGCTGATCTTCCTGCCGCAGGGGCTTCTCGGCAAACCCGAAGTGGAAAAGGTCTGACCGATGGCGGGCGCTCCAAAATCCACCGCCGTCACGGCTGAATCCGGCAACCAGGATGCAGCCTCGATCATCAAGGACCTTGTTTTTACAGCGATCCTCGCCACCGTGATCCTTGGCCCGATCATCGGCCTCAAGACGGTTGCGGTGACGGGCACGCTGGCGCTGCAAACGCGCTGGGGCTGGGTCGCCATTCTCGTTGCCATTGTGGTTGCGGGCCGCCTCTTCTTCCATCTCGTCTCATGGAACAAGCCCTCAGCCGCAAAGCCCGCCGCCAAGGCGGCAAGCGGCACCGGCACCAACTATGGCCGCTTCGTGGGCCCGGCGCTGCTGCTCATCGCCATTGCCCTGCCCTTTCTCGCCAGCCTCACCGGCTCACGCGAGCGCCAGATCATGGATCTGGCCATTCTCATCCTCACCTACATCATGCTGGGCTGGGGCCTGAATATCGTCGTCGGCCTCGCGGGGCTTCTCGACCTGGGCTACGTCGCCTTCTATGCGGTGGGCGCCTATACCTACGCACTGCTCTCGACGGTTTATCTTCCGGCCTGGTTCGGCGACGGCATCCTGCCCTGGGCGTTCTTCATCACCCTGCCCCTCGCCGGTATTCTGGCGGCGCTGTGGGGGGTGATCCTAGGCTTTCCGGTCCTCCGCCTGCGCGGTGATTATCTCGCCATCGTCACACTGGCCTTCGGCGAAATCATCCGCGTCATTCTCATCAACTGGGTGGACTTCACCGGCGGCCCCGCGGGCATCGGCAACATTCCGCGCCCCTCTTTCTTCGGCCTGCCCTTCACCGCCGGAGATGATGGCTTTGCGGCCTTCTTCGGCCTCGAGCCCAAGCCCATCTACCGCATCGACTTCCTGTTCTATGTCATTCTCGTTCTGGCGCTGATCACCAATCTGGTGACGCTCAGGCTGCGCAAGCTTCCGATCGGCCGCGCCTGGGAGGCGCTCCGCGAGGATGAAATCGCCTGCCGCTCGCTTGGCATCAACACCACCTCGACAAAGCTCACGGCCTTCGCCACGGGCGCGCTCTTCGCAGGCTTTGCCGGAAGTTTCTTCGCCACGCGGCAAGGCTTCGTGTCGCCCGAAAGCTTCGTCTTCATGGAATCGGCGATCATCCTCGCCATCGTCGTGCTGGGCGGCCTCGGCTCGCAGATCGGCGTTGTCGTTTCCGCGATCGTCATCATCGGCACCTTCGAGGCGTTCCGCGAAATGGACTTCCTCACCGCCATCATGCCGGAAGGCTTCGACCCCGTTCAGTACCGCATGCTGTTCGTCGGCATTGCCATGGTGCTGATCATGCGCTGGAAGCCGCGCGGCTTCGTGACAAGACGAGACCCGACCGTCTATCTCAAGGAGAAGAAAGCCGTCTCAGCCGATCTCGTCGCCGAGGGCCACGGCTAATGACCACGCCTCTGCTTCGTGTCGAACACCTGACCATGCGCTTCGGCGGCCTGACGGCCGTCGGCGATCTCTCCTTCACCGCCAGCAAGAATGACATCACCGCCCTGATCGGCCCCAATGGCGCGGGCAAGACCACGGTGTTCAACTGCATCACCGGCTTCTACAAGCCGACCGAAGGCAGCATCATTCTCACCCACGATGACGGCAAGGAATTCCTCCTTGAACGGATGGATGATTTCCGCATCGCCCGCCATGCGCGCGTGGCCCGCACCTTTCAGAACATCCGCCTCTTCGCCGGCATGACGGTTCTGGAAAACCTGATGGTGGCGCAGCACAACACGCTGATGCGCGCCTCGGGTTTCACCTTCCTCGGCCTCTTCGGCTCCGCCGGTTACAAGCGCGCCAGCAAGGAAGCGATCGATTTCGCCAAATACTGGCTGGAAAAGATCGGCCTCATCGACCGTGCCGACGATCCCGCGGGCGAGCTTCCCTATGGCGACCAGCGGCGGCTCGAAATCGCCCGCGCCATGTGCACCAAGCCCTTGCTGCTTTGCCTCGATGAACCCGCGGCGGGCCTTAACCCCCGCGAATCCGATGCGCTGAACCGCCTGCTGCTTGATATCCGCAAGGAACAGGGCATCGCCATCCTGCTGATCGAGCATGACATGAGCGTCGTCATGGGCATTTCCGACCACATCGTGGTGCTCGACTATGGTGTCAAGATTTCCGACGGCAATCCGGCGCATGTGAAAAACGATCCGGCCGTCATCCGCGCCTATCTAGGTGTTGAGGATGAGGAAGAAGTCGATCTCGCCGTGGGAGCAAAGCCATGAGCGAATCCATGCTTCAAGTTCGCGGCGTTGAAACCTTCTACGGCAAGATCCAGGCGCTGAAAGGCATCGACCTTGACGTGAGCAAGGGCGAAATCGTTACCCTTATCGGCTCCAACGGCGCCGGAAAATCCACCCTGATGATGACGATTTGCGGCACGCCCCGCGCCCGCACCGGCACCATCACCTTCGAGGGCCGCGATATCACCCAGACGCCGGTGCATGAGATCGTGCATCTCGGCATTTCGCAATCGCCCGAAGGCCGCCGCATCTTCCCGAGGATGACGGTGGAGGAAAACCTCCAGATGGGCGCCACCGTGTCCAAGCCCGAATTCTATGACCAGGACCTGGCGCGCGTTTTCGGCATGTTCCCCATTCTCGAGAAGCGCCGCAGCCAGCGCGGCGGCACGCTGTCGGGCGGCGAACAGCAGATGCTCGCCATTGCCCGCGCGCTGATGGCAAGGCCCAAGCTTCTGCTGCTCGATGAACCCTCGCTGGGCTTGGCACCCTTGATCGTCAAGCAGATATTCGCGGCCATCAAGGAATTGAACGAGAAGGAAGGCCTCACGGTGTTTCTCGTTGAGCAAAACGCCTTCCACGCGCTGAAGCTTGCCCACCGCGCCTATGTGATGGTGAACGGCAACATCACCATGTCGGGCACCGGCCGCGAGCTTCTCTCCCGCCCCGAAATCCGCGCCGCCTATCTCGAAGGGAGCCACTGACGCCATGCAGCTCTTCGTCGAAGACAAGCTCTCGGTTTTCATCATCATGACGGTCATCATCGGCGGCGGCGCGGCCTTCCTGGCCGGAAGAAGCCTCGCCAGCAAATGGCGGCCCGTTCTGTCGGCGGTTCTCTACATGATCCCGCTGGGCTTTGCGCTCCGCTTCTTCCACTATGCGCTCTTCAACGGCGACCTGCTATCCCTCCATTATTTCATCACCGATACGCTGGTGCTGATTGCCGGCTCCCTGCTCGGCTACCGCCTCACCCGCGTGAAGCAGATGGTGACGCAATACCCCTGGGCGTGGGAGCGTTCCGGCCCCTTTTCATGGAGGGCCAAGTCCTCGACTTGAATTCGGAAATGGCCATTTTCTGGCCCTTCCCAATCGCACGCCTTTGGGCCTAGACTTTCGCCCAAGGGGTGCGCAAACCCCGAAAGACCAGACGGTCAAGAAACTCAAGGGAGACTTCGAATGAAGAAATATCTGTTGTCGGGCATTGCGCTTGGCTTCGCTGCCGCGCTCTCCGCCTCGACGGCGCTGGCTGACGTCAGCATCGGCGTCGCGGGCCCGATCACCGGTGACTACGCCTCCTTCGGCGAACAGCTCAAGAAGGGCGCCGAACAGGCCGTTGCCGATCTCAACGCCAAGGGCGGCGTGAACGGCGAGAAGATCGTCCTCGAAGTGGGCGATGACGCCTGCGACCCGAAGCAGGCTGTCGCGGTCGCCAACCAGATGGTGTCGAAGGGCATCAAGTTCATGGCCGGCCACTTCTGCTCCGGCTCCTCGATCCCCGCCTCGGCGATCTACGCTGAAGAAGGCATCGTGCAGATCACGCCCGCGTCCACCAACCCGAAGTTCACCGAACAGGGCCTGTGGAACACCAACCGCGTTTGCGGCCGTGACGACGCCCAGGGCATCGTTGCCGGCAACTTCCTGGCCAAGCACTACAAGGACAAGAAGATCGCCATCCTCGACGACAAGTCTCCCTATGGCAAAGGCCTCGCGGATGAGACCCGCAAGGCTCTGAACGCCGCGGGCGTCAAGGAAGTGATGGACGAGTCCTATACCGCCGGTGAAAAGGACTATACCGCCCTCGTCTCCAAGATGAAGGAAGCGGGCATCGATGCCGTCTATCTCGGCGGCTATCACACCGAAGGCGGCCTCATCCTCCGCCAGATGCGTGAACAGGGCATGGGCGCCCAGATGATCTCGGGCGACGCGTTCAACACCGAGGAGTTCTGGACCATCGCCGGCCCCGCCGGTGAAGGCATGATCTTCACCTTCGCGCCCGAACCCCGCAACAACCCGGCCGCCAAGGACGTGGTGGATGAGTTCAAGAAGGCTGGCTACGATCCGGAAGGCTATACGCTTTATGCCTACGCCGCGATCCAGGCCTGGTCTCAGGCAGCGGAAGCCCTGAAGTCCACCGACGGCAAGAAGATCTCGGAATGGCTGCGCGCCGGCAACACCGTTCACACGGTGCTGGGCGACCTGCAGCTGAACGAGAAGGGTGACATCAAGGACGCGAAGTACGTGTTCTACAAGTTCCACGACGGCAAGTATCTGGAAGACGATACCATCAACTAAGCCGGGAACTTTTCCCATGCTGGAAACCCGCGCGAGTCTCTTCGCGCGGGTTTTCTTTTGCGCGGGCCACGCACACGGTTGTTGCGGCAAGGCCCATGAGGCTTTACGGATCGCAGCATGAAACCGTTTGCCGCCCTGCTCTGCGCTGCCCTGCTGCTTGCCTTGCCGGCCCGCGCCGACATTCTCATCGGCACGGCGGGGCCCATGACGGGCGCCAATGCCGCCTTCGGCGAGCAGATGCGGCAGGGCGCCCAGCGCGCGGTTGATGATTACAATGCTTCTGGCGGCCTCGCGGGCCAGCCGCTTTCGCTGATCGCTTCCGATGACGGATGCGACCCGCGAAAGGCGGTGGATGTGGCCACCGATTTCGTGTCGAAAGACGTAAAGCTGGTGGCGGGCCATTTCTGCTCCGGTGCTTCGGTGCCCGCCGCGAAAGTCTATAATCAGGCAAATATCCTGATGATTTCTCCGGCCTCCACCAATCCCAAGCTGACCGATGCGGGATTGTGGAATGTCTTCCGCGTCTGCCAGCGCGACGATGCCGAGGGCACCTTCGCAGGCAAATATATCGCCGCGCATTACCGGGACCAGAAAATCGCGCTCCTCAACGACAAGTCGCCCGCAGGCGTTGCCCTTGCAGGCCGGGTGCGCCAGGCCTTGTCCACCGCCGCGCTGACACCCGTCATCGACGAAGCCTATGCGCCGGGCGCGAAAGATTACGGCGACCTCGCGGTGAAGATCAGGAATTCCGGTGCTGCGGTTCTCTACATCGGCGGCACCTATGTGGAGGCGGGGCTCATCATCCGTGAATTGCGGGACATGGGCTCAAGAATCCAGTTGATCGGCAGCAACGCGCTCGTCACCGACGAGTTCGGCAACATCGCCAAGGAAGCGGCGGAAGGAACGCTGATGAGCTTTGCCGCCGACCCGCAGCGGGGCGACGCCGCCAAGGCGGTGCTGCAGCATTTCACCGATGATGGTTTCCAGCCGGAAGGTTACACGCTCAATGCCTATGCCGCCGTGCAGGTCTACGTGCAGGCGGCGGAGGCCACGGGCGGCACCGATGCCCACAAGATCGCCGATTGGCTGCATGCCGGAAACCGCGTCTCCACCGTTCTCGGCAACATCGGCTTCGACGCCAGGGGCGACCTTGCTGAGCAGCCGCTCGTGTGGTTCCGCTGGACGGACGGGCGCTATGTGGAAGCCCCAGATGTGCATTGACGGCGGCATCGCCTTGACCCACCATCATCAAAGACCAGCGGAACAGCCCCATGCGCGCCTTCTTCGTCCAGATCAAATGTGAACTCGGCAAATCCTATCAGGTGGCAACCGCCATCGCCGACAGCGAGCTTGCGTCGGAAATCTATTCCACCGCAGGGGGTTACGATCTGCTGGTGAAGTTTTACCTCAACGAGTCGGAAGACGTGGGGCGCTTCATCGCCGAAAAAATCCAGCCCATCGCTGGCATAAGGGACACCTACACCATCATCACCTTTCAGGCCTTCTGATGCGGCGGCTTGCCCTCGCTCTCCTGCTCTGCCTGTGCCCGGCAATTGCCGAGGCGGCGGATGGCGCGCAATTCCAGGCTTTGGGATATTCTCCGGATTCCCATTATTTCGCCTTCGAGCAATTCGGCATCCAGGATGGCTCGGGCTTTCCCTATGTGGATGTTTTCATCATCGACACCGAGAAGAACGAATGGGTGAAGGGATCGCCCATCCGCGAACTGTTGAAACAGGAAACTGCGAGGCTTGGCGCGGCGCGGAAGAAAGCCCTCTCAAGGGCAGCGCCGCTTCTCAAAGCCAGGGGCATCACAGAGCCAGCGGAGCTTCTCGCCGCCCTGCCCGCCACGCAGCTGTTCGCCGGGCGGGAAAAAGTGAGCTTCGACCGTTTCTACAACAGCATGGCAGGCGGCGCGGCTGAAAAGCCGTCGGACAATAATGCGCGCACGGAACTCACCCTGACTGCCACGGATGTTCCAATGCCCGAAAGCTGCAAGGGTTTCGCCGGACAGGTCAGGGGCTTCACCCTCACGGTGAATCGCGTCCAGCCTCCCACTCCCGCGGTCATTCATTCCGATGCCTCCTTGCCAGACTCGCGCGGCTGCCCGGAAGGCTATGATATCGCCGCCGTCTATGGCCCCATGGGTTTCAGCAAGACCCGCAGGCTGGTGGCGCTGATCGCCGTCTACGCGCGGGGCTTCGAGGGCATGAACCGGCGCTATATCGCCGTGCCCTTCGCTGATCCTTGAGCATTTGCAACGGCGGCTGATCGTTTGTAGAAGCGGGCCGTTCAAAAAGGTGCCCGCATGATCCCTCGCTACAGCCGCCCGGAAATGACCTCGATCTGGGACCCGCAGACAAGGTTCCGCATCTGGTTCGAGATCGAGGCGCATGCCACCGATTGCCTGGCGGAACTGGGCGTGGTGCCGAAGGACGCGGCGGCCAAAATCTGGGCCATGGGCAAGGATGCCACCTTTGATGTGGCGCGCATCGATGAGATCGAATCCGTCACCAAGCATGACGTGATCGCCTTCCTCACCCACCTCTCGGAAATCGTCGGCCCCGAAGCCCGTTTCGTGCATCAGGGCATGACGTCCTCCGACGTGCTCGACACCTGCTTCAACGTGCAGCTGATGCGCGCCGCCGATCTTCTGATTGCCGATGTGGACGGGCTTCTGGCCGCGCTCAAGCGCCGCGCCTTCGAATACAAGATGACGCCAACGGTGGGCCGGAGCCACGGCATCCACGCCGAGCCAACGACCTTTGGCGTCAAGCTGGCGCAGGCCTATGCCGAGTTTTCACGCGGCAAGGCGCGGCTTGAAATGGCGCGGAAGGAAATCGCCACCTGCGCCATCTCTGGTGCTGTCGGCACTTTCGCCAATATCGACCCCCTCGTTGAGGAATATGTGGCGGCGAAGATGGGGCTTGAGCCCGAGCCTGTCTCCACACAGGTGATCCCGCGCGACCGCCATGCCATGTATTTCGCGGCCCTTGCCGTCGTCGCCAGTTCGATCGAACGGCTGGCCATCGAAATCCGCCATCTTCAGCGTACGGAGGTTCTGGAGGCTGAGGAATATTTCTCGCCCGGCCAGAAGGGCTCTTCCGCCATGCCACACAAGCGGAACCCGGTGCTGACCGAAAACTTGACCGGCCTCGCCCGCCTCGTGCGCTCCGCCGCAACACCGGCTCTGGAAAACGTGGCGCTCTGGCACGAGCGCGATATTTCCCACTCCTCGGTGGAACGCGGCATCGGCCCCGACGCCACCATTCACTTGGACTTCGCGCTGAAGCGGCTGACCGGCGTCATCGACAAGCTGCTGGTCTATCCCAAGAACATGCAGAAAAATCTCGATCGCCTCGGCGGCCTCATCCATTCGCAGCGGGTGCTGCTGGCCCTCACGCAGAAGGGCATGAGCCGCGAGGAATCCTATGCGGCCGTCCAGCGCAACGCCATGCCGGTGTGGCGGGGCGAGGGAAATTTCCTTGATCTGCTCAAGAAGGACAAGGACGTCTCGGCCCATCTCTCCGCTGCGGAGCTCGAAAACCTTTTTGATCTGGGCTATCACTTCAAGCACGTCGACACGATCTTCCGCCGTGTCTTCGGCGAAGCTTAACCCACCCAAAGGCTCCAGATCGCCAGCATCGGGTCCTTGCGCGATTGCATGGCGTGGGTGATGCCGGGTTCGTTATAGATGAGCCCGCCCGGCCCCGGCCACGACCAGTCATGGCCTTCCTTCCACCAGCCGCCATCGGTCAACGCCACATAGACCTCTTCCGGCGGATGACGATGGTTGGGATAGAGCGTTTCTGGCGCCATCAGCGTGATGCCGATCCACACGTCCTCGCGCTCTTCGAGACCGCCGGGGCCAACGACCATGGCATTCGCATGCTTGAAGTGAAAGACGGGATCGCTCTCCGAGCCTTTACGCGGCGCCCAGCGCAGGTCGCCCGCCAGCGCGGCGAGCGTTCGCGCCAGTTCGGGCACCGGCGCATCAGCGAGTTGCGCGAGCCTCAGCGCTGCGGGAAGTTCGACAGTGACCGGCTGGCTCTGCGGGGCGGATGTGCCGGGGCTTCCAGAGCGCGCGCGCAGTGCCGCAAAAATTCTGCCCGCGGCGGGCCCCGCTCCGGCGCACTCTGGCGCACGCACGCTGATCGCCTGTTCGGTCAGATCAATGAAGCGCTGGAGCGTTCCGCCGCGCATCAGTCGGAGATGCTCACGCGCGTGGCGCTCAAGCCATGCTTTTGCACGAGGTCATAGAGCTTGGCGGCATTTTCGGGCGAAAGGCGCACGCAGCCATGCGACGCCGGCCGGCCGAGATTCTTGACATAGTAGGTGCCGTGGATCGCATAGCCGCCATAGAAGAAAATGGAATTCGGCATCGGCGAGTTGTCGTATTTCTTGGAATAGTAGACACGCCGGAGCGCGAAGGGGCGGTAGCGGCCGCGCGGCGTGTGGTAACCATCACGCGCGGTTGACACCTTCCACCGCCCATAAGGCCAGCCGTTGACATTCACCGACATGGATTGGCTGGAGATGTTAATATTGATTTCTACCTCGGGCGCCGCCGAACTGGCGATGGCCGGAGCCTCCGCCGTCGCGGCGCACAGGAAAAGCGCCGCCAAAACTGCCAAGAACCGCTTCAACATTTCAATTCCTCCGAGAGCCCCCTCTTCGGATAAAAGCAGATGCAAAACTCATGCCCCTTCGAACAGAAACTCACGTCCGACCTTGACCCGCCGCACACCATCATAGGCGATGATATCGGCGGTTGCATAAGTCTCGGTTAACGTCGCGGGGAGGAAACTTCCGGTGCCCACCATGTCGAGCGGCGCCTTGGCGGCCCCCATGACCTGGCATTTCTGCGGGTCAAAGCCCGATGAGGCCACGATCTGCGCATCCTTGTAGCCGGCACGGTCCAGCGCCAGGCGGGCATGGATGATCGAGGCGACGGACACGCCCTTGCCGAACAGGATGCGGCGCACCTTGTCGATCAGGATATTGTTGGGGTCGAGCTGCACCGCCCTGCCCCCCAGAACCTGCTCGACGATATTGTATTCGCCCTGGACGCCAAGCCAGTGGCCAACGGTGTCGACCGATTTCTCGTAGTCGAGGCCTTCGGCAAAACGGCCGCCATGCGTATCAAGGCGGATGCCATAGGTCTTGCCCTGCTCCTGCAGTTTCGCCTGTTCGTAGAACCAGTGCGCGCAGCGGAGCGAGTCGGTGATTTCCTCACCCGTATAGTCGACCAGGGCGACCAGCGCCTTGGCTTCCGGGATGGTTTCGGCGAACAGCTTCATCGCCTTCAGCACATCGCCGCCAGTATAGCCGATCAGCGCATGGGGCATCGTGCCCATGCCGCCGCCCGGCCCGAAGAACGGCGCCGTCAAATCCTGCGAGGAACCGACGAATCCCTTGACCGCCGGATCGGCCTTTTTGGCCGCCATGCTGCCCACCGCCGCGCCATAGGCGGCGAGAATGTTCATTTCCGCCCCGCTGCCGTGGCGCGCATGCATGTCCATGAAACCGGCCGAGGGAATGGCCCGGCACATCTCATAGGCATTGTTGGCGGAGACGCAGGGAAAGCCCGTCTTCTGCAGCAGCAGCGTCTCGATTTCCGAGAGCTTCGCCATGGAGCCGGTGATCTCCATCATCTTGCTTTCGGAGGGAACGATGTCGCCTTCCTGATAGAAGCGCTTGATGGTTACATCCGGCACGAAGCGGCGGATCAGGCGGATGGTGGGTTCCAATGCTGCAACAACGCGGCGGCGCATGAACACGGCAAAGGTCACCTGCGCATCGCCATGGGCCGAGACGATGCGGCTGGTGTTGGTGAAATATTTGTCGGTCTGCGCCTCGATCGATCCGGCACTGAGAGCAATATCGGCCAGCCGGTCGAGAATGGCTCCGGTTTCGGCGGGAAGTGACGGTTGCTTGTCCATGCCGTACTTTCAACCGAAACGCCCGCAAAGGTCAAACGCTCTTGATCTCCTGCAAGAGCTTGGCGCAGCCCCACTGCATCAGGTCCACGTCCACCGCCGCCGCGAGGAAGGTGAAGCCGAGGCCCAGATAGGTCTTGATGACATCGGCACTGCCCGCGAAGGCCCCCGCCACCAGCCCGTTTGCCTTGGCCGCTTTCGAGACTTTCTGCATGGCAGCGAGCGTCGCCTCGCTTGTCTTGGCGACGGCGGCCCCGTTCGAGAGCGTGATCGAAAGATCGCTCGGCCCCACGAACAGCCCGTCGAGCCCCGGTGTCGCGGCAATCGCCTCGACCTGCTCCAGCGCCTCAACCGTTTCGATCATGGCGAAAACCTGGGTCAGCCGGTTGGCCTGCGCCAGATATTCGGGTGCTGTCAGCCCTGAAGCCTGAAGGGCCGTGTAGCCACCCCAGCTCCGCCCGCCGAGCGGGGGATATTTTGCCGCCTTCACCAGGGCCTGCGCCTGCGCGGGGCTGTTGATCATCGGCGCGATCACGCAGGCAGCACCCGCATCGAGCGCCTGCCCGATCAGCCCCGGATCATTCCACAGCGCCCGGACGATGGCCGGGCGGCCTGCGGCGTTGATCGCGGCAATCATCGGCACGGCGTCTGGAAAGCCGATCATGCCGTGCTGCATGTCCAGGCACACGCCATCGAGCGGCAGCCGGGCGGACTGCGCCGCCAGTTCGCCCGACGGCATGGTGAGCCATGAAAAAAGGAAAGGCTCGGGCTGGCCGAGCCTTGCCTTCAGATCGTAATGCGCCTTCACCTCACGCCCCGGCCTTGATCTGCTGCACGGCCTCCGCCATCAGCTCGTCCATGGTGCGGCGGATCTGGTGGTCGGACTGGGTGACCTTCTTGGCATCGAAATCGGCGCGAATCTTCCGGAACACGTCTTCCTCGCCCGCCTCGATGAAATCGGCCTTCACGACCTCCTTGGCATAGTCATCCGCGGCGGCACCCGAAAGTCCAAGCTTTTCAGCGGCCCACAGGCCCAGAAGCTTGTTGCGGCGGGCTGTGGCCTTGAAGCGAAGCTCCTCATCGAGCGCGAATTTGCGCTGAAAGCCTTCGCCGCGCTCATCGAAAGTGGTCATGAACGTCTCCTGTTGGTTCCTTGCGCCCTGAAATAGCCAGTCAGGCCCGCCAAGGCAATGACGGAGGGGCGTTGTGCGCCGCAGCAATGTGCTATAAGGACCCCTCCCTCCGGCGATGTCGCTGTCGACTCGGCCGATTTCGGGACATATGAGTGGTGTGAATTTCCTCTCCGGCCTAATGTGGGAGGGCGGTTGAGGTTTTGATGAGGATTTTCCAGATGAACAGCAGGCGCACACGCATTTACGAAGGCAAGGCCAAGATCCTCTATGAGGGCCCCGAGCCCGGCACCGTGATCGTGCACTACAAGGACGACGCCACCGCCTTCAATGCGCAGAAGAAAGCCGTGATCGAAGGCAAGGGCGTCCTCAACCAGCGCATTTCGGAATATATCTTTTCCAGGCTGAACGAGCTGGGCCTTCCCACCCATTTCATCCGCACCCTGAACATGCGCGAGCAGTTGGTGCGCGAGGTGGAGATCATCCCGCTTGAGGTGGTGGTGCGCAACGTGGCGGCGGGCTCTCTGGCCAAGCGGCTGGGGCTTGACGAGGGCCACCAGCTTCCCCGCTCCATCATCGAATTCTATTACAAGAACGATGCGCTGGGCGATCCCATGGTTTCGGAAGAGCACATCACCGCGTTCAACTGGGCCGGCCCCCAGGAAATCGACGACATGATGCACATGGCGATCCGCATCAATGATTTCCTCTCCGGCCTGTTCCTCGGCATCGGCATCAAGCTGGTCGACTTCAAGATCGAATTCGGTAGGCTTTATGAAAACGACATGATGCGGATCGTGCTGGCCGACGAGATCAGCCCCGATTCCTGCCGTCTGTGGGACACCAAGACCAACGACAAGATGGACAAGGACCGGTTCCGCCGCGACATGGGCGGCCTTGTCGAAGCCTATCAGGAAGTGGCGCGCAGGCTTGGCATCATCTCGCCGACCGAAACGCCCGAGCGCTCGCGCCCCAAGCTTGTGAAGACGGACAACTGATGAAAGCCAGGATCAAGGTCACCCTCAAGAAGGGCGTGCTGGACCCGCAAGGGAAAGCCATCGAAGGCGCGCTGGGCCATCTGGGCTTCGGCGGTGTGGGCGAAGTGCGGCAGGGCAAATATTTCGAGATCGACCTGGCCGAGACGGACAAGGCCAAGGCCCGGGACGACGTGAAGGCGATGTGCGAAAAGCTCATCGCCAACACGGTGATCGAGAATTACGAGATCGAACTGGCCTGACATTCGGGTTCATGGATGAGGTTCGCATCAGCAAGTTCATGAGCCTCGTGTTGCGGCATGAGCCCGAAACGCTCGGGATCAAGCTGGACCCTGAGGGCTGGACAGATTTTGCCGGCTTTGCCTCACGCATGCACGCCCGATTTGGTGTCACTGAACAAGACCTGGTTCGCCTCGTGGCGACCAATCCCAAGAGGCGGTTCGTCATACGGGATGGCCGGATAAGGGCAAATCAGGGTCATTCCGTTGAAGTGAACCTCGGACTGGAATCCCGGCCTCCCCCTGCCGTGCTCTTTCATGGCACCACGGAGCAGGCATACGAAAAGATCCGTCTGGAAGGGCTTAAGAAGATCGACAGGACCCACGTCCATCTGTCGCCGGACACCGTCACGGCGGAGAAAACAGCCGTAAGGCGGCGGGGTCCTTGGGCCTTGCTTTCGATCAGCGCGGGAAAAATGGCAGCCGATGGCGCTTCGTTCTTCATGTCGGAAAATGGCGTGTGGTTGACTGACGCCGTTGCGCCGGAATATCTGCAACTTGAGAAAGCATGGGGTAAGAAATGAAATCCGCCGTCGTCGTCTTCCCCGGCATCAATCGCGAAACCGACATGATGCTGGCGCTCGAGAAAGTGACCGGCACGAAGCCTATCAGCGTCTGGCACACGGAAACGGAACTGCCGAAAGTTGATCTGGTGGTGGTGCCGGGCGGCTTTTCCTATGGCGATTACCTGCGCTGCGGGGCCATCGCCGCGCGCTCGCCCATCATGCAAGATATCCGCGCCAAGGCTTTGAAAGGCCTCAAGGTTCTGGGTGTCTGCAACGGCTTCCAGATCATCACCGAGGCGGGCCTCCTGCCGGGCGTCCTGGTGCGCAACGCGCAGCTTCGCTTCGTCTGCCGGGAAGTGAAGCTGAAGGTCGAAAACAACCAGACCTTCTTCACCCGCCGCATGCCGCTTGGGGCCATTGTTTCCTGCCCCGTGGCGCATGGCGAAGGCAATTACATTTGCGACGCCGAAACGCTGAAGCGGCTTGAAGGCGAAAACCGCGTGGTGTTCCGCTATGCCGAGGGCACCAATCCCAACGGCGCCATGAATGACATCGCCGGGGTGATGAATGAGGCAGGCACGGTGATCGGCATGATGCCGCATCCTGAAAACATGATCGAACCGCTGCACGGCAAGACCGATTGCCGCCCGCTGTTCGAAAGCCTGCTGGCCGCCTGATCCTCTTCACGAAACCGTGAAGCTTTCCGCGCTTGATCGGCTTGTCCGCTGGTATAAGCGTAACTTCTTCCCATACACATCACAGGAGCAATCATGGCCTACACCGTCGCAACCGTCATCGGCAGCCTCCGCAAGGACTCCTTCACCCGGAAGCTCACCGAGGCCATGGAGCCGCTGGCCCCCAAGGACATGAAATTCGTCGACGTCAAGATCGGCGACCTGCCCCTCTTCAACCAGGACAATGAGGGACACCCCACCGCCGCCGTGACCGCCTTCAAGACGGCGATCGAGAAGGCGGATGCCGTGCTCTTCGCAACGCCGGAATACAACCGTTCGGTGCCGGGCGCTCTCAAGAATGCGCTTGATGTGGGTTCGAGGCCCTATGGCAAGAGCGCCTGGAACGGCAAGCCCGCCGCCATCCTCAGCGTCTCGCCCGGCGGCTTCGGCGGTTTTGGCGCCAATCATCACCTGCGCCAGACATTGGCCTTCCTGAACATGCATGTGCTGGCGCAGCCCGAAGCCTATATCAGCAACGCCGCAGCCCTCCTCGATGACAAGGGCGGTCTTGCAAAGCAGGACACAAAGGAATTCTTCGGCCAGTTCCTGCAGAACTTCGACGCCCTCATCAAGCGCTACGTGAAGTAGTCACCGACGCGCGAAAACCCTGGCGGGGATGCCCATGGCAACGCTCCCCGCCGGCACATCGCGCGTGACCACGGCATTGGCGCCGATCTCGCAATGCCTGCCCACGGTGAGCGGCCCAAGCAGCTTGGCGCCAGCGCCTGCATCCACATGGCCCTCAAGCACCACCGTGCCCGCCAGCGTGACCTGCTGGAACAGCAGGCAATTGGGGCCGATCTGGCTGGCGGGATGAATGACGATGCCATTGGGATGCGGGATGAGAAATCCGCCCGCGATCTGGCAGTTCAGCGGAATGTCGGCCCCCGAAATGGCGGACCAGATGCGGTGCCGCAGCACATGCCATGGGCGCAGGATCTTGGGCGCGCGCTGATAGGCGCGCAGCGTTGCCACCAGCGACTTGCCGGGATTCCACTCGAAGAATCCTTTCGCTTCCCGCGTCCAGTCAGGCACATCGGCTGAAACATCGGAGAACTCGGCCAGAGTCTTGCCCATGTGACTCCCTTATCCCCGATTGCCTAAAATTTTATGGATCGGGTTCACACCTGCTTCACCGCACTTGGCGTTAAACATGGATTAACGCTGCGAAACAGGGCTTCATGTGGTTGCCCGGTTATTAACGGGCTCAGCGAAAAACCGGGGACGCGCACCATGGCCAGCATTCTCAAGAACCTCTTCGACCGCAAATCCAAAGAGCCCTCGCCCGAGGAACTGGCCCGTATGGCGCAGACCCGCCAGGCCCTGCAGAACCGCATCGAGAAGATCGTCAGCACCACCGGGCAACGCCCCGCCGCGCGCGCCGCCTGAGCGCCGCAATCGGCATTTGAGATTCGCCGGAGGGGGCGCTAAAGCCGGGCCATGACCCGCGCCCCCGAACCCAAGATCACCCCCGACATCGTCAAGCAGCACGGCCTGAAGCCCGATGAATATGACCGGTTTGTGAAGCTTTTGGGCCGCGAGCCGAGCTTCACCGAACTCGGCATCTGCTCGGCGATGTGGAACGAGCACTGCTCCTATAAATCCTCCAAGAAATGGCTTAAGACCATGCCCACCAAGGGGGCAAAGGTCATTCAGGGCCCGGGCGAAAACGCCGGTGTCATCGACATTGGCGACGGCGATGCCATCGTCTTCAAGATGGAAAGCCACAACCACCCCTCTTTCATCGAGCCCTATCAGGGAGCGGCGACCGGCGTGGGCGGCATCCTGCGCGATGTCTTCACCATGGGCGCCCGCCCCATCGCCGCGATGAACGCGCTGCGCTTCGGCGAACCCTCGCATCCTAAGACGCGCCATCTCGTCTCGGGCGTCGTTCATGGCATCGGCGGCTATGGCAATAGCTTCGGTGTGCCGACGGTGGGCGGCGAAGTCAATTTCCATGCCCGCTACAACGGCAATATTCTGGTGAACGCCATGGCGGTGGGCCTCGCCCGCGCCGATTCGATTTTCTATTCGAAGGCGAAGGGCGTGGGGCTGCCCGTCGTCTATCTCGGCGCCAAGACGGGGCGTGACGGCATTCACGGCGCCACCATGGCCTCCGCCGAATTCGACGGCAAGGCTGAGGAAAAGCGCCCGACCGTTCAGGTGGGTGATCCGTTCACGGAGAAATGCCTGCTCGAAGCCTGCCTTGAATTGATGGCGTCAGGTGCCGTGATCGCCATTCAGGACATGGGAGCCGCAGGCCTCACCTCCTCCGCTGTCGAAATGGGCGCCAAGGGCGACCTCGGCATCGAGCTTGATCTCGACAAGGTGCCCTGCCGTGAAGAGGGCATGACGGCCTATGAGATGATGCTGTCGGAATCGCAGGAACGCATGCTGATGGTGCTCGATCCCGCGAAGGAGAAGGAAGCCGAGGCGATCTTCCACAAATGGGGCCTGGATTTCGCCATCGTCGGCAAGACCACCGATACGCTGCGCTTCGTCATCAGGCATGGCGGCGAGGTGAAGGCCGACCTCCCCATCAAGCAGATGGGCGATCAGGCGCCGGAATATGACCGGCCGTGGGTCGAACCGAAGAAGCCTGCCCCGCTTGGCGATGTGCCGGCCCCCAATGATCTCAAAGCGGCGATCCTCAAGCTCATGGGCTCGCCCGACATGGCGTCGCGCCGCTGGGTGTGGGAGCAATATGACCATTTGATCCAGTCCAACACGGCGCAGATTCCGGGCGGTGACGCGGGCGTGGTGCGCATCCGCGACAAGAAGGCCATTGCCGTTTCAACCGATGTCACGCCCCGCTATGTGGAGGCCGATCCCTTCGAGGGCGGCAAGCAGGCGGTGGCGGAATGCTGGCGCAACCTCACCGCGGTTGGGGCCGAGCCCATCGCCATCACCGACAATCTGAATTTCGGCAATCCCGAAAAGCCCGAGATCATGGGCCAGTTCGTGCGCGCCATTCAGGGGCTTTCGGAAGCCTGCAAGGCGCTGGATTTCCCCATCGTGTCGGGCAACGTGTCGCTCTACAACGAGACCAATGGGCAAGCGATCCTTCCCACCCCGGCGATCGGCGGCATCGGCCTCATCAGCGATCTGACCGCCATGGCCACCATCGCCTTCAAGCACGCTGGCGATGCGGTGATCCTGATCGGCGGCGAGGGAAAGCATCTCGGCCAGTCCATGTATCTCCGCGAAGTGCTGGGCCGCGAGGAAGGCCCGCCGCCGCCGGTCGATCTGGCGGTTGAACGGCGGAACGGCGCGTTTGTGCGCGGGATGATCCAGTCGCATCAGGTGACGGCCGTGCATGATATTTCCGATGGCGGCCTTGCCGTGGCGGTGATCGAAATGGCGCTGGCGGGCAAGCTTGGCGTCAAGCTCGATACATCGGGCCATGCCGCCCTCTTCGGCGAGGACCAGGCCCGCTACGCCATAACCTGCCGCCACTGGGCCGCCGAAAGCCTGCTGTCAGCCGCCCGTGAAGCTGATGTTGCAGCCGAACACATCGGTGAGGTGACAGAAGACCAGACCGTGATCTTCGGCGCGCAGGCAATCCCTCTCTCAGACCTTCGCACCGCGCATGAAACCTGGTTCCCCGCCTTCATGGCGGGGGAGCTTTAGGTGAATGATTTAGACGGAACCGCTTTTCCTTCTCTCTCCATGGCAGCCCTTGAGGCTGCCATCCAGATTTTCAGCCAGTCTTCGCGTTGATCGGCTGGATGGCTGGATCAAGCCCAGCCAGGTAGAGAATGAAGATACGAGTCCATCAAAGGACTTTCAGTTCTACGAAATCCCGTCCTTGAACTTGATCGAGGCGTGGCTGCCGTCGCAATAGGGTTTGTTCTGGGACGCGCCGCAGCGGCAGAGGGTGACGCGGTTGCGCACTTCATAGGCGAAGCCGTCTTCGGCGATCACCGCGATGCCGCCGCGCAGCCAGAGCGGGCCGCTGCACTGTTCCTGCGGGTCTTCGATGAGGCCGATCGATACGGGAAGCTCCGGCTCGATGGCCTTGCCCGTTGCCTTGTCCCACGCCACGAGGCGGCCTGAGGGGCAATCGCAGGTCTGTTTCACGAAGGTCTTGCGCACCTGCGGTTCGTCCGTCTCGGCCACCTGCGCCCACACCTGACCGTTGGGGTCGCAGAAGCGGCCGAAGGCGCAGAGCGACTCGGCATCGGTCAACTGCATCACCGGCCCGTCCAGCACCTTGGCTTGCGCCAGATAGGGCTCGCGCGAGGCCGTCTCGGTGCCGTCGAACCCGGCGCGGGTGTGGCTGCCGTCGCAATAGGGTTTCTTGGCCGAGAGCCCGCAGCGGCACAGCCAGACCTTGGCCTTGGCCGGAAAACCCTTCCCCTCCTCCCACGCCACCGACTCGCCCGCCCTGTCGGTCTTGATGATCTGCTGGGCGATGGGAACGGCGCCCGACACTTCATAGGGGCCGTCCTTGGTGACCGTGACGGTGGGCTTGGACATGAAATCTCCTGTGGCCTGGCGGTGGGCTGGGACATGGACCGCGCCAAGGTGCCTCTTTTTCAAATGACTGGCAATCAGGCCCTACATCACCTATTTTTGATCCATCTGAACAATTGCCGGATCGTTCCGCATGGCCATGTCCGCCGCCGATATCGAACGCTTCATCAAGGAGGCGCTGCCCGACGCCCGGGTCGAGATCCGCGATCTCGCCGGCGATGGCGACCATTATGCCGCCAACATCGTGTCCTCAGCCTTCAAGGGCAAATCGCGCGTGCAGCAGCATCAGATGGTCTATGCCGCCCTGAAAGGCCGCATGGGTGGTGAACTTCATGCGCTGGCCTTGCAGACGGCGGCTCCGGAGGGATAAATGGGGCCAATTCTGGAGTTGATCGATTTCCTCTTTGAGTTCGTGAGCTTCAAACGGATCAGAGAAAACGGCAACAGGACAAGTGATTTCTACGATCTTCTAACAGCGAAGTCCGATCCTCCCGTCACGACAGCACTCAAGAAGACTTCCGTTCCCAAACCATCAATACTCAATCGCACCAACTTACGCCCGAGGTAAAAAAATGACCGACATCCAGACCTGGATCGACAATGAAGTGAAGACGAATGACGTGGTGCTCTTCATGAAGGGCACACCCGAGATGCCGATGTGCGGCTTCTCCGGGCGTTCGGTGCAAATCCTCAGCCACCTCGGCGTGCCCTTCGTGGGCGTGAATGTGCTCGACTCGAACGAGCTGCGCCAGGGCATCAAGGATTACACCAACTGGCCCACCGTGCCGCAGCTCTATGTGAAGGGCGAATTTGTCGGCGGGTCGGACATCATGATGGAAATGTACCAGACCGGCGAGTTGAAGACGCTGCTCACCGAAAAGGGCATTCAGGCCGCCGCCTGAGCGGGCCTTCCCTGAGACACGCATAACAGGCGAGCGCCGCTGCCCGATTGACCGGCGGCGCTCCGGCAGGCATGGGTGAAACGTCTCAATCCCCATCGCCAATGACCGCCCCCTCCGCCGCCGCACCCGTCAAAGCCTCGAGCCTGCCGTTTCTGGCCCTGATCGCCGGGGGCGTGGCGGTGGGCTTTTCGCCGATCTTCGTCAGGCTCTCCGATCTTTCGCCCATCGCCTCGGGCTTTTACCGGCTGGCGCTGGCCTATCCCGCCGTGCTGCTGCTCGCGAAACTCTATCCCGATGCGCCCACCGGCCCGCTCACGGCGAAAGAGCGCGGGCTGCTGATCTTCACCGGCCTGATCTTCGGCCTCGACATCATCTGCTGGCATCTGGCGCTCGCCTACACCACGGTGGCCGATGCCACGCTGATCTCCAACACGGCACCCATCATGGTGGCGCTGGGCGCCTTTCTGATCTTCGGCCAGCGGATGAGCCCCATGTTCGTCATGGGGCTGGGCCTTGCGGTGGCGGGCGTCTTCTCGCTCGCCATCCAGAAGGCGGGAAGTGCCGCCCCGGTTGACCGGCTGACGGGCGATGGGCTCGCCGTCGGCGCGGCGATGAGCTATGCCACCTATCTGCTGCTGCTCTCGAAGCTCCGCCGCAAGCATGGCACGCAGCGCATCATGCTCTATACCACCTTCGTTTCCGCCGCCCTGCTCTTTCCGCTGGCGCTGTTCACCGCCCCCACCATGATTTCGGGCTCGCTCGCCGGATGGGGCATCCTGCTCGCCATGGCGCTCATCAGCCATGTCGGCGGGCAGGCCACCATGACCTATGCGCTGGCGCATCTGCCCGCCGCCTATTCCTCAATGACGCAACTGATGCAGGCGGCTGTTGCGCTCGTTGCCGCGTGGGCCATTCTGGGCGAATCGCTGACCATAATGAAACTCGTAAGCGCCGCGGTGATCCTGATCGGCATCCTGATCTGCCGCCGCGCCGGGAGCCGCTGATGGACCGGCAGAAACAGCTCGCCATCACAGCCCTCCTCCTGACCATGCTGTTCTGGGGTTCGGCCGCCGTCTTCCTGCGCACACTGGCCTTGGCGCTTTCGCCGGAAAACTCGCTGGCGCTCCGCTATGCCATCCTGACCGTGATCAATGTCATTGGCCTTGCGATCACCGGCGGCTGGCGGATCGCGCGGCAGGATTGGGCGCGCCTGCTCTTCGCCAGCCTTGCCGGCATGGCGGGCTATAATCATTTCGTGAATGCCGGGTTCGCGCTGGTGCCCGCGGGCGTCGGCACCATCGTGATGACGGTGGAACCGCTGCTGATCGCGGCCCTTGCCTTCCTGCTGCTGCGCGAGCCGTTGTCGCGCTTCATCCTGATCGGCGTTGCGATCGCCATCGCGGGCGCTGTCGTGCTGTTCTGGCAGGACCTGACATCCACAGCACCTTCCGCCGTGCCGCCCATGGGCGTGCTGATGCTGCTTCTGTGCTGCGTGTGCTGGGCCATCTACACCATCACCGCGAAGCCCTTGCTGGTGAAATACGGCAGCTTCTCCATCACCGCGCTCACCATGATCATCGCCGCCCCGGTCCTGATCGGCCTCGCCACCGAGCCCTTGCCCGCGCTGGCGGCGAAGCTTGATGCGCGGCAATGGGTGGAGCTTTTCTATCTCATCATCCCCAACGGCATTCTCGGCACCTGGCTGTGGAACTATGGCAGCAGGCAATTGCCGGGCGCGGCCACGGGCACCTTCCTCTACCTGATCCCGGTGATCGCGGTGACAAGCGGCGCGCTGATCCTGGCCGAACCCGTGACGCTGCATGTGATCCTGGGCGGCGCGCTGATGCTGGCGGGCGTCGCCGCCGCACAATTCGGCCCCCGCCTTCTCGGGCAAAGCTAGGCGATGCAGCCCAAAGCCCTCCTTGCCCTTCTGTTCACCGTCGTGGTGTGGGGCATTGGGCCCGTGTTCATCCGCTCCCTGTCGGTGGCGCTGGGGCCGGGCGACCATCTGGTCATCCGCTATGGCATCGTGAGCCTGATCTATGCCGCGGGCCTCCTTGTGATGGGCAACTGGCGGATCGCCAGAAACGACTGGCCGCGCCTGCTGCTGCTCTCGCTCGTGGGCATGCTGGGATATAATCTGGGCTCCGCCTTCGGGTTCGAAAAGGTGACGGCGGGCATCGGCAGCCTCATCATCGGCACGCAGCCGCTGCTGATTGCCTTGCTGGGCAGCCTGATCGCCCGCGAAAGGCTCACGCTGCCCGCCATTGCCGGACTGGTGCTGGCCTTTTCCGGCACCGGACTTCTCGTCTGGCACGACATCGGCGGCGGCGGCGGAACGGACATGCTGCTGGGTTCGCTGTTCGTGTTCGTCTCCGGCGTGTGCTGGGCGCTCTATGTGGTGCTCACCAAGCCGCTGATCCGCAAATATGGCGCCTACAGCATTTCCGCCTGGTCGATCATCATTGCCACGCTGGCGATGATGGCGATGCTCGCAAGACCTTCAACACTGCACACGATTGAAGGCATGTCGGTGAGCAACTGGCTGGACATGGCCTATATGGCGGGCCTTTCCACATTGATCGCCGCCATCACCTGGAACTACGGCTCATCGCGTCTTCCCGCCGCGACGGCCGGCGCCTTCATCTATCTCGTCCCCATCATCGGCGTCACGGCGGGCGCGCTGATGCTGGGCGAAACCATTACATCAGCCATGCTGATGGGTGGCGCGCTCATCCTTGCCGGTGTGGCGCTGGCACAGTTTGGCCCGATGATCAGGATCAGGGGATCGGCCATGGGCCTTCTCGCCATCATCTTCGCCGTGACGATGTGGGGCCTGATCCCGGTGGCGATGCGCTACCTGATCCTCGGCCTTTCGCCCCAAACCGCCATGGTGCTGAGGCTCTATCCCGCCGGATTGATCGCCATCACCGTGCTGCTGATCGTCGGTGTACGGAGGATCGAATGGCGCGACTGGGGCCGGATCGCAATTGCCGCCTTGGCGGGAAACCTCGGCTATCAGGTGCTGGCCGCCTTCGGCATGAAATCCGTGCCAGCAAGCTGGACGGGATTGCTGTTCGGGCTCGAGCCCGTGTTCATTGCCCTCTTCGCCGTGCTGCTCGCGGGCGAGAAACTCACCGCCTGGCTGGTGGCCGGCATGGGGCTGGCGCTGCTTGGCACGCTGGCGCTGATGCTGGGCAGCAGCCTTGTGCCCACGGGCGATGTGAGCCTTCTGGGGCTGATCCTCGTCACCCTCTCCACCATGGGCTGGGGCATCTACACCGTCGTCATCCGCCCGGTGTCGCGCAAATATGGCGCCTTCCAGGTCGCCTGCCTGGCCATGGGCCTATCCGCGCTCCCCATGGTGATTTTCGTGACGCCGGACTTCCCGCAAGCCCTCGCCTCCATGCAGCCGACGCAATGGCTGGCCGTGGGTTTCGTGGTGATCTTCGGCACCTTCCTCGCCACATCGGCGTGGAATTACGCGCTGGGCCACATGGAAAGCTCAATCGCCGGAATCTTTCTCTATGTGCAGCCCATCGTGGCGGCACTGGGCGGCATGCTTCTGCTGGGCGAGCATCTCACATGGCCCCTGATTGCAGGCGGCGCGCTGATCATCGCGGGCGTGGCGGTGGCGCAGTTCGGCCCATTCATCAATCAACCCATCAAGAGAAGTCATTTGGCTGTTCAGACCGGCTAAATTATAAGCCCGGCCATGACAGCCATTTCCGCAACGCGCCCCACGCCCTGGTACTTCCTGCCCGCCACGCTGGTAATCGCGGGCTGCCTCATCGCCATCGTGAACTTCGGCGTCAGGTCCAGCTTCGGGCTGTTCACCCAGCCCGTTTCGGAAGCCCATGGCTGGCCGCGTGAAATCTTCAGCTTCGCCATGGCGACGCAGAACCTGCTGTGGGGCATCGCAACCCCGATTGCCGGGGCGCTGGCCGACAAATATGGCGCCGCGCGGGTGCTGATCGGCGGTGCTGTCCTCTATGCCCTGGGCACCATCCTCATGGCCTTCAGCGAGACGGGCCTGCTGTTCAATCTTTCCGGCGGCCTGCTGGTCGGAACGGGGATCGCCCTCTCTTCCTTCGGCATTGTCATGGCGGCCCTTGGGCGCATCGTGCCGCCCGAGAAGCGGAGCTGGGCCTTCGGCATCGCCACCGCGTCAGGCTCGCTCGGACAGTTCATTTTCGCGCCGCTGGGCGCGGCATTGATCACCGCCTATGGCTGGCATGAGGCGCTGGTTATCCTGGGGCTTTGCTGCCTCATCATCGTTCCCTTCGCGCTCCCCTTCTTCGTGCAGAACAAGACAGCGGGGGCAAGGCCCTCGGATGAGGCCGACATCACCATGCGCGAGGCGATCTCGCGCGCCTTCGGCCACCGCTCCTATCTTTTGCTGGTGTCGGGCTTCTTCGTCTGCGGGTTCCAGCTTGCCTTCATCACCGTCCACCTGCCGCCCTATCTGGCGCAATTCGGAATTTCCAAGGAAACCGCGGGCTTCGCCATGGGAGCGATCGGCCTGTTCAACGTGGTGGGGTCCTACGCCTCCGGCATGATCGGCGGAAAATACCGCAAGCGCGTGCCGCTGAGTGTGATCTACCTTCTGCGCTCGCTCGCCATCGCGGTCTTTGTCCTGATGCCGGTGACGACGGCATCAACCTTCGCCTTCACGGCCGGCATGGGCCTGTTGTGGCTCTCGACCGTGCCGCTCACCATGGGTCTGGTGACGGTGATGTTCGGCACCCGATACATGGCAACGCTTTATGGCTTCGTGTTCCTGAGCCACCAGATCGGGTCCTTCCTCGGCGTCTGGCTGGGCGGCAGGCTCTATGACGAGTTCGGCACCTATGCGCCGGTGTGGTGGATGAGCGTGGCGCTCGGCGTGTTTGCGGCGCTTATCAACCTGCCGATCCGCGAACAGCGCGCGCCCGCCTTCGCCACCGCGTGACATTGTGAAATGGCCGGGCCATAAACTAGCGCTCACGCTGTTCTTCAGCGTGATGGCCGTGTGGATCGCTGTCATGGCGGTGCTGATGCGCGAGGGCGCACTTCCACCCGAAGCATCCGGCACGCTGATCGCTGTTTTTGAACCGGGCACATCCTCCGAGGCGGCTTTTGCCCGCATCACCCAGGCACAGGGACGCCCCATCAGGCCGACCGCCTTTCCCTTCATCTGGGTGGTGGCGGGTGACGAACCGGGCCTCGTGGGGCGGCTGAAATCGCAAGGCGCGATCGGCTCCTACCGTGACCTGCCCATCAGCCCCACCATTGCCGGATGCTTCGCCCTGGCCGACGCCAAAGTGTCAAATTATCTGGGACCTTAGCAGAACTCTTTAAGGGTAAGTGCTAGTCTGCTGTAATTCCACGTTAATTTATATTTCATCTTCTTGGCGCGATCATCAAGGCCTTCTCAAATTCTGGTTGTCCGCTGATGGACAGGGAGGAACGTATGATCGACCGGGATTTTTCGAGTCAGTTGCGCGGCCTGGATCTCACCACCGCCGAGATCATGTATCACATGCCGGATTTCCACCGCATCCTGCAGACCTTCATCTGGCAGGATTACGACCTGGCGCCGAAATTCCCCAAGCTCATCAAGTTTCTCGACTTCTGGTCCCACAATCTCGAAGGAACGCTAGCCTCGGTGCGGGTGGCCCACGCGGGCATCATGCGGCCGCTGGAAATGCGCCATGTCGGGCAGGAATGGCGGCTGCACTGATCTGCCGTGACTTGCGGCAATTAGCGCGTTGATCGAAGCCGCGCCCGATGGCCCATGCGGTGCACTCCGCCGCATGAAGGGAATGGACCATGGCCGCAGCGCGCATTTTCGACCCCGCCGAACTGACGGCGGAACTCGTCCGGATCCCAAGTTCCGATCCGCCGGGCGGCGAACTGGCTGTGGCGCAGAAGGTGGCGGACACCTTGCGGGCCCTGAACCTCGAACCGGAACTGGACGAATTCCAGCCCGGCCGCGCCAATGTGCTGGCGCGGATCAAGGGCCGGGGCAGCAAGCCGCCTCTTGTCTTTTCCGCCCATCTCGACACCGTTCCCACAGGTGATCAGCCCTGGTCCTTCGATCCCTTCGCGGGCGATATCGTGGCGGGCCGGGTGCGCGGCCGGGGTGCGTCCGACATGAAGTCCGCCGTGGCGGCCTTTATCGCCGCGGGAGACCGCCTCAACCGGCGTGGCTCGCCCCTGAACGGTGACGTGATCCTCGCCTTCACCGCGGGCGAGAGCGCCAACTGCCTGGGGGCCAGGCACCTCGTGGCCAAGGGCTTTCAAAAGGAAATCGGCGCCTTTCTGTGCGGTGAGCCCTCAACGCTGGATCTGATCGTCGTCGAAAAGGCGATCCTGTGGATTGAGGCCGAGGCACGGGGAGAGCTGGGCCATGTCTCGGGTGCCGCGGGCGTGAACGCCATCGGCCTGATGGCCGATGCGCTGATTGCGCTGCGCAGCCTGAAGCTTGACCTGCCGTCTCACCCCCTCCTTTCACCGCCTTCGATAAATGTGGGCCGCATCACCGGGGGAACCGCCGTGAACGTGACACCGGACCGCTGCCGGGCGGAGATCGATGTGCGCTTCGGCCCTGGCATCCGGCCGGAAGACGTGATGGCGAAACTTGCCGCCCTCATGCCGCCGCGTGTCAGCCTGCGGATGACCGACTTCAAACCGGCCGTCGAGGAGAAGCCGGACAGCCCCTTCGTGGCCTGCTGTTCGGAAGCCGTGGCGCGCCGCACAGGCAGAAATGCAGCCGTCAAGGGTGTGTCCTACTACAGTGATGGGGCGATCCTGCTGGACGGGATCAATGTGCCCTTCTGCATTCTGGGGCCGGGCGATCTGGGCATGAGCGGCCAGGCCGACGAGACGGCGAGCGCCGAGGCCATCCGCGCGGCAGCCGACATCTATGTGAGGATCGCCGAGGAATGGCAGGCTTGATACAGCCGCCCCCGGCCAAAAAAAGAACTGCCGCATTGTGCATGCGGCAGTTCTGAAATCCTGTCCCGGATGCCGGGAGATTAGCGCGAGTAGTATTCCACCACGAAGTGCGGTTCCATCTGGACGGGATAGGGAACATCCGTCAGCGCCGGGATGCGCACCAGCCTGGCGGTCATCGCGGTGTGGTTCACTTCGATATAGTCGGGCGTATCGCGCTCGGCGAGCTGCGTAGCTTCCAGCACCACGGCCAGTTCCTTGGCCTTGGCGGTGAGCTCGATCTGATCGCCCACCTTGATGCGCATGGAGGGGATCGTCACGCGGCGGCCGTTCACCTTCACATGGCCGTGGCTCACGAACTGGCGGGCCGCAAACATGGTGGGAACGAACTTGGCGCGATAGATGATCGCATCGAGGCGGCGCTCGAGCAGGCCGATCAGGTGTTCGGACGAGTCGCCCGTCAGGCGGGTGGCTTCCTCGTAAATCTTGCGGAACTGACGCTCCGAGATATTGGCGTAATAGCCCTTCAGCTTCTGCTTGGCCTTGAGCTGGATGCCGAAGTCCGACATCTTGCCCTTGCGGCGCTGGCCATGCTGGCCGGGGCCATATTCACGCTTGTTCACAGGGCTCTTGGGGCGGCCCCAGATGTTTTCGCCCATACGGCGGTCGATCTTGTATTTCGCGGTCGCGCGCTTTGTCATTTACGGTCTCCAAAGACGTTATGAGAACCCACCCTCCTCGACACCGGTCTCCCGGCCGACAGAACCATCAAAGGTTCACGGGCAAGCAAACACGGGCCGCCATGGGCAGCCCGCGAATGGGGGCCGTATAGAGGACGATCCGGCCCCTGTCAAACCGGCAAATCAATGAATTCCGGCGCCGGAAATCCCATCGCGGCATAGGCCGAAAGTGACTCGGCAGCACTTCCCCGGTTCGACGTCAGAATCACCGTGCCGTGCGGCGGAACGGCCCGGCCGGCATCCCGGAGCGGCGTTTCGTCCAGCACATCGGCCACGCGCCTGGCAATCGCCGGGGCGGGATCGATATAGGAGACGGGCCAGGGCTGCACCTTCTCCATGTCCTCGATCAGCAGCGGATAATGGGTGCAGCCCAGGACCACCACATCGGTGCGCTTGCCGTCACGCCTGCGGAACACGGGGCCGATCTCCTCCTTGAGTTCGTCCCAATCCACCGCCCTGCCCTTGAGTTTCAGTTCGGCAATTTCCGCCAGGCGCTTTGCGCCATGCAGGAACACCTTGCAGTGATAGGCATAGGTGTGGATCAGCGAATGTGTATATTCGCGCGACACCGTGCCGGGCGTGGCGAGCACGCCGATGATGCCCGATTTCGTCTGCGCTGCCGCGGGCTTGATGGCGGGCACGGTGCCCACGAACGGCAGGTGATAGGCCTCGCGCAACTGCGCCAGCGCAACGGTCGAGGCCGTATTGCAGGCGATCACCACGAGATGCGGCTCGGTGCGCGCGATCAATTCGCCGATCACCATCACGATGCGCCTGACCAGCGCGTCTTCCTTCCACGCGCCATAGGGAAAGGCCGCATTGTCGGCTGAGTAGGTCAGATGCGCGTCGGGCAATTGCTGGCGCACGGCGCGCGCCACCGTCAAGCCGCCCATGCCGGAATCAAACAGCAGAACGCGCGGCGTGGTCATTCCTTCAGCTTTCTCTTTTCATGCGCGCGGGTGAGCGAAGCCACCATGCCGCGCAGCGAGCGCACTTCCTGCTCCGTCAATCCGGCGCGCGAATAGATGTTGCGGATATTGCGCATCATGCCGGGCTTCTTGTCTTCGGTCTTGAAGAAGCCAGCCTCATCAAGCTCACGCTCGAGATGGCCGAAGAAACCATAGAGCTCTTCCTTGGTGGCAAGCCTGGTGTCGGGCGTCTGGAGGCCCGGCCCCTCGAGTGCCGCAAGTTCCGGCGTCTGCTGGCCCAGTGTCCCGGCCTGCTCCTTGTACCATTCATAGCCCATCAGCAGCACGGCCTGGGCAATGTTGATCGAGGCAAAGGCGGGATTGACGGGCGCGGTCACGATCACATCAGCCAATGAAACTTCGTCATTGTTGAGGCCCCAGCGCTCGCGCCCGAAAAGAATGGCCACGCGCTCGCCGCGCTCCACGCGGGCGCGCATGTCATCGCCCGCCTGCTCGGGCGTGATCACTTCCTTGATCATGCCGCGCGGCCTCGCCGTGGTCGCATAGACGAAGTTCACGTCCTTCAGCGCATCGGTGAGCGTCTCATGCACGCTTGCTTTCTCGATGATCCAGTTGGCGCCCGAAGATGAGGTGAGCGCCTTTTCGTTGGGCCAGCCGTCGCGCGGATCAACCAGCCGCAATTCATGGATGCCGAAATTCGCCATCGCCCGCGCCGCCGTGCCGATGTTCTCGCCCAACTGCGGATTGACGAGAATGGCGATGGGCGCAGGCCCCAGCACCTGATTGCGCGTCTTGTCGGTTCCAGCCATGCGCCATGCGATAGCGGGAAGCCCGGCAAACCGGAAGGGGATTTACGGCACGCCCACCCAATCACATTAAAAGCATTCCAAATCATTGATAGTCTTTGACATCGTGCCCTCAGCACAGTATCCGACTATATCACTCGGAATAAGGAGTGGCCGTCTGGCCGGTGACACATGAAGCTTTCCCCCACGATCTGCGCGCTCGTTTTTGGGCTCGCCCTCACCCTTCCCGCCGGCGCCGACGAGGTGAAGACTTACGAAATCACCCTCAAGGCCGATGTGTTCACCCCTGCCGAAATCAGGGTGCCAAAGGGCAGGGCGTTCATGATCAAGCTCACCAACGCCAATGACTCTCCCGCCGAACTGGAAGCCAAGCAGTTGAAGGTCGAGAAGGTGGCGCCCGGCAAGTCCGGCATCACCGTGCGCGTTCGCGCCATGGAGCCCGGCAAATATCTTTTTGTGGACGAATTCCAGGAAGACACCGCCAAGGGCTATGTGATCGTCGAGTAGGATCCAATGGCCGGCGCGCTCATCATCGTCTTCCGCGAAGTAATCGAGGCGGGCCTCATCATCGGCATCGTACTGGCGGCCACCCGCCATGTGGTGAACAGCCGCCTGTGGGTTGGCGGCGGGGTGATGGCGGGTGTGCTGGGAAGTCTCCTGGTTGCCGCGTCGATGAGCCTTATCGCCGATGCATTCGGCGGCATCGGGCAGGAATTGCTCAACGCATCGATCCTCGGGGCCGCTGTCCTCATGCTGGCCTGGCACAATATCTGGATGGCCAGCCACGGCCGCGCCATGACGGCGGAGCTTTCGGCCGCCGGCCGTGACGTGAGCGAAGGAAAGCGCGCGCCACTCGCGCTCGCCATCGTCGTGGGCGCCGCGGTGCTGCGCGAAGGCTCCGAGGTGGTACTGTTTCTCTATGGCGTGGCGGTAAGCGATGGCGGCTCGGCGTCGAGCATGGTCACGGGCGGCCTCATTGGCCTGGCGCTTGGCGCTGCGGTCTCCGCACTCACCTATTTCGGCCTGCTGCGCATACCGCCACGCCAGCTCTTTGCCGTTACCGGCTGGCTCATCGCGTTTCTTGCCGCCGGCATGGCCGCGCAGGCCGCGGGCTTCCTGCAACAGGCAGGCGTTGTGGACGCGCTGTCGCAGACAATGTGGGATACTTCGGCCTGGCTCTCCGAAAGCAGCATCGCAGGCCGCGTCCTCCACACGCTGGTGGGCTACACCGAGCAGCCAACCGCCCTGCAACTCATCACGTACCTTGCAACGCTGGCCGCCATCACAGGCCTCACACGCCTCGCACGGCCAATGCCGCGCGTCTTGGCGAAACCCGCCGAATAAGGTTCAACGCCGCCCGTCCAGCCTTCTGGCGGTGCGAAGCTGCGGAAACCAGCGCGACCAGAAAAAGGCCACGGCCATGGTGCCGACTCCACCGATGACAACGGCGGGCACGGCGCCGATCCAGGCGGCCACCATGCCGGCGCGGAACTCGCCCAGCTCATTTGAGGCGCCGATGAACACGCGGTTCACCGCGTTCACACGCCCGCGCACATCGTCGGGCGTCCAGAGCTGCATGAGCGTCTCACGCACATAGACGCTCACCATGTCGCAGGCTCCCATCATCACCAGCGCGGCGACAGACAAGGGCAGCGAGGTCGACAGTCCGAACACGATGCTGAAGAAGCCGAACCCCGCCACGAAGCCGAACAGGATGATCCCTGCGTGATCGCGGATCGGAAATTTCGACAGCCACAGCGCCATGGCAATGGCGCCAACACCGGGGGCCGAGCGCAGGAACCCCAGAGCCGAAGGCCCGGCGTGGAGAATGTCGCGGGCATAGACGGGCATCAGCGCCACGGCACCGCCCAAAAGCACCGCGAAGAGATCGAGCGAGATGGCGCCCAGCACGATCTTCTCGCCCCGGATGAAGCCAAATCCCGCCAGCATGGTGGAAAGATTTGTCTCCTCGGTGCGGCTGGGCTGCGGCACCCCGCCGATCAGCAATACAAACAGCGTGGAAATGACGATCAATAAAGCGGCGACCGAATAGGCGACGGCGCCGCCCAGGCCATAGAGCAGCCCGCCGACCACCGGCCCCACGATGCTGCCGATCTGCCAACTCATCGAGTTCAAGGAAATGCCATGAGCGATCGCCTCCTTGGGCAGAAGGTTCGGCGCCAGCGCATCAGCCGCCGGATTATAGAAAGCCCGCGCCAGCCCGAGGCCGGCCAGAATCACGAACACCGGCCACACATGCGTTGGGCTGGACAGGGTGAACACCAGAAGCCCCGCCGCGCAGGCCGCTTCGAGCAGCAGGCAAATGCCCATGATCAGGCGGCGGTTGAACTTGTCGGCGGCAAGCCCCGTGACCAGCACCAGCAGCAACGGCGGCAGGAACTGCACCAGGCCCACGAATCCCAGATAGGCGGGATCGCGCGTCAGATCGTAAATCTCCCAGCCCACCGAGACGGACATGATCTGCACCGCGAAAGACGTGGTCCAGGTCGTCAGCCAGTAAAACACGAAGGTGCGGTGATGGAGGGCGTTGGCGGAGCCCTTGGGCGCAGTCAATGCGGACATGGGGCGGAGCCGTGCCACGCCCGCAGGCGATTGTCAAAGCCGTCTGCCGCCTGGGAACGGGTCAGTCTGAATTTTTCCCGTCAACAATCGCGGCCTCTCCAATAATTCCTCCTTCCAAAATGTAGAACTTGCCGGCGCTCCGCAAATGATCGGCAGCTTCCTTGCCCGACAAAAAAACGTAGCCGACGCGGCGTGCCTCTCCCGGCACCATGGGTTTGTCTAGCAATGGCCATCCGTCATAGCCAATCCATCCCGAGCCTCTTTCAGACTGGACTGTGCACGGCGAGCCCCATCCCGGCTCGATCGGCGAAACTCTGCCGCCCTGTGCAGTCGGATAAATTTTCAGATCAACGATAAGTTCAGGCCTCGCGTTCGCCAGCCGCTTGGCTTTCTCAGCTAAGCTCATTCATCAACCCCGCCATGACCGGACTATAGCCTGAGCGGTTGACGGTTTCCATGACGGCCAAGCCTCGTCATTTTAGCATTGACCCGCTCCCAGCAGCCTTTACCAGAGGCGCATACAGGACATCCGCCGTTGAAAGCCCCATGACACAGTCTCCCTCAAACATCATTGCCGCCTCAACGCCCTATCTCGCGGCAGGCCGCCGCATGCGTCGCACGCCCTTCACCTCGCGTGTCGAGGCTTTGGGATGCCGCGTCTTCTCCGTCTATAATCACATGCTGCTTCCGGAAGTGTTCCGGGGCGATGAGGCGGATTATCATCACCTCAAGACCCATGTGCAGGTCTGGGACGTAGGCTGTGAACGGCAGGTTGAACTGAAGGGGCCGGATGCCGCCCGCCTCGCCCAGTTGATGACCTGCCGCGACATTTCGAAATGCCGGATCGGCCAGTGCCTCTATGTGCCTTTGGTGGATGAGCGCGGCGGCATGATCAACGATCCCATCCTCATCAAGCTGGCGGAGGACCGGTTCTGGCTGTCGATCGCCGACAGCGATGTGCTGCTGTGGGCCAAGGGGCTGGCGGCCGGGCTGAAGCTCGATGTCACCTGCACCGAGCCCAGTGTCTGGCCTCTCGCCGTGCAAGGCCCGAAGGCGGAAGACCTGTGCGCGAAGGTGCTGGGCGAGAGCGTGCGCGCCATCAGATTCTTCCACTTCGCCGAAATGGAATGGCAGGGCCACCGCTTCATCGTGGCCCGCTCGGGCTGGAGCAAACAGGGCGGCTTCGAGATCTACGTGAATGACTGGGATCTGGGCGGCGCGCTGTGGGATGAACTCATGGCGCAGGGAAAGCCCTTCAGCGTGGGGCCGGGTGCGCCCCACAACACCGAGCGCATTGAAGGCGGGCTCTTGTCCTATGGCAATGATTTTACCAATGCGAACAATCCTTTCGAGATCGGCCTTGAGAAATACGTGCACCTCGGCCGCCCGATTGAATTTCTGGGCCGCGCGGCGCTGGAAAGGATCAGCGCCAAGGGCATCGAACGCCGCATGATGGGGCTGTTCATTGACGCGCAGTCGCTTCCCGCCTGCGACAGCCCCTGGCTTGTGTGGAATGGCCCCACGAAAGCCGGAGAGCTGACCTCCTGCTCCATCTCGCCGATGTTCGGCAAAGGCTTGGGCTATGCGATGCTGGAGCGCGGGGCTTGGGAGGAAGGAACCAGGCTCACGCTCGAAACGCCCGATGGCGCGCGCTATGCGGCAACCGTGACGCCGCTGCCCTTCTGGCGGCCGGAACGCTAGAACGGGATGTGGTCTGAGACGATCACACTCTCACTCTCTCCTTGGCTGGGCTTGACCCAGCCATCCAGTTGATCAGCATGAAAAATGGCTGAAAGTCTGGATGGCAGCCTCAAGGGCTGCCATGGAGAGAAGATGAAAAGCAGCGGCTGGGTAACGTCATTCCACTTCACGCGGCGAAGTGCCGGTCCACCACCCGCTGCAGCATCGGCATGTAATGGCGGAAGGGTGGCGTCTGCATCGCGGGGTCCTTGCCTTCATCGTCCCAGATCCGCACCTCAACCGCCTCGCGGTAGAAGGGGTTTTTCTCGAACGCCGCCACTTCCTCTTTCGACATCGGGCCGCCTTGCAGCGACAGCGTGTGTTTGGAGGCTTCCGAGAGGCGGTCGTAATAGGCGGGGTCGGTGGCGCAGAGATAACGCTTGGCCGGCACATGCAGGCGCACGCATTCGGTGATGACCTCGGGGAAAAACGGCTCCAGCACCTTCGCACCTGACTCCTCGTGATAATTGTCGCGCGTGTCGCCGAGCGACAGGGTGCCGAATTCGCTGGTGTAATGGCCGATGTCGTGCAGCAGCGCCGCCGCAACGAGGTCTTCCGGCGCCTTGGCCTTCTCGGCCAGAACGGCGCCCTGCAGCATGTGTTGCGCCATGGTCACCGCTTCGCCCAGATAGGATTCAGCCCCGCGGCGCTCGAAAATATCGGCGATGAAGGCCACGATGTTGGTCTTGTCGAGTTCAGGTTTCACAGCGGATGGCCCTCTTCTTCCTCAATTGCCGCGAGCGTTGAATAAAGCCCGTCCTTGTCGGCGTAGCACCCTTGCAGCCAGCGCTTGCCGGTGCCCGAAAAGCTCTTGCGCGCGTGCATGACCCGCGTGTTGTCGACGATGAACAATTCGCCGGGCTTGAGCTTGAAGGTGACTTCCATCGACGGGTCTTCGATCAGTTCGGCAAAACGCCGGTAGGCCGCATAATAGGTTTCCATGTCATCATAGTGAATGTCGGTGAAGGCGGCTGCGGAGCGGTTGTTGAAGCGCACGGCGATCAGTTCGCCATCCGGCCCCAGCTCGATCATCGGGCGCTTTGACCTGAGCCTGATGCCTCTCGATCCCGCATATTCAAAACGTGCCGGGTTGCCGCTGAGCAGCCGGAAGCCTTCCGGGTTCTCGGCCTTGAGGCGTTCGGCGATCTTGAAGGAATCGACCACGATCGAATCTCCTCCGTCCACGGAGTTTTCGAGGCAGGCGAGGATTTGCAGCGTCGGCACGGGATCGCGGTAGGGATTGTCGGTATGGGCCTGAAGCCCGAGATTGGTATAGGCGAGATTGTTGGGGTTCACCTCGGCCCTGACTTCGAACCAGCGGCCGTAATTGGTTTCCCGCACATAGCCGAAAAGCTCCGCCACCTTGCACAGCGTGCCGCTCTCGGTGGGGGTTCCCGTCATCACCGCAAAGCCATGGCGGCGCACGGCGGCAAGCCAGCGGCCCAGCGCCAACCGGCTGGTGGTCACGTCCTTCCAGTCTTCGGACGGTACCTTCGCCTGCAGGCCTGAATCCCAGCGGGTGATGTCAGGCCCTGTCCAGCCCTTCTCCTGGCGGCTCTTCCCGTCATAGGCGCGCGCCGCAAGCCAGCGGGCATCATAGGCGACGTCCTTGCCTTCAGGCTCAAACCGCACCTGTACCGTGCCATTGGCGGCACTCACCGAGGCAATGCGCGTCTCGGCGGGAATATCGAGAATGGTGATCAACCGCTGCCCATTGCCGGGGCTGCGGGTGGCCGCATCCCAGGCATTGTCGCGCAGCCACAGCGCGTGGAAACGGTGGCGCTTGCCGTCGAGCGACAGCTCAACGGCCCGGCCGCCGTCGAGAAGTTTGGGAGCAAGGTCGAGCATCGGGGAATCCTCAAATTGGGTGTTGCACCATCTCCCCGCGCAAGACATGATGCAAATCATCAATTTTTGATATGAGACCTTTCTTTTTTTATGGCTGATAATCTCCCCTGGCTTCCCTGGCTGCGCAGCTTCGAGGCGGCGGCACGGCGTCTGAACTTCACCCTGGCGGGCGAGGAGCTGGGCCTCACCCAGGCCGCCATCAGCCAGCAGGTGAAGGCGCTGGAGGAGAAGCTTGGCAAAAGCCTGTTCCGGCGCGGTCGGCGGGGCGTGGAACTGACCGCTGAGGGGGCCGCCTACCTGCCCCATGTGCAGGCGGCCTTCGCCAGCCTGTCGCAGACCACGGGCGAGCTTTTCGGCGGCACGGTGAGCACCGAGATCAGCCTCATCACCCCCGCCTCCTTCGGCGCGCTGTGGCTGGCGCCGCGCCTTCCCGCCTTCACCACGGCGCTCCCCGGCGTGGCACTGGCCATCTCCACCATGACGGCGCCCGGAGACTATGCGGCAGCCTCCGCCGATCTCGAAATCCGCTTCGGCGCGGGGCAATGGCCGGGGCTCCAGACCCATCGCCTGACCACTGAATATATGACGCCGCTCTGCGCGCCCTCGCTCGACACCACGAACTGGAGCGAACTCCCCCTTCTCACCGTGCGGGGCGCGCGCGAGATGTGGCACGACTGGTTCCGCATGGCAGGCATGACAAAGAGGCTGCGCAATTTTCACAGCTTCGACACCTTCGCCGTGGCGCTCGAAGCCGCGAAGGCGGGTGCGGGCGTTCTGCTGGGGTCGCGGCCCCTGGTCGATGCGGCGATCAGGAAAGGCGAGTTGCTGCGCCTCTCCAGCCTCGACCTGCCAAGCCCCAATGGTCATTTCCTGGGCTACCGCGCCGGCGAGGCCTTGAGCCCCGCGGCCCGCGCCGCGGTGGACTGGCTGCTGCGCGAAGCAGCCCAAACCTCGGGCAATGCAGCAGTCTGAAATTGCCGCTCACGCGGCTGGCTGCTATAGCCGCTGCCGGAAATATCAGAGCACAACGGAAGGCTTTTCACATGGCGAAGATCAAGGTCGCGAATCCGGTGGTCGAACTCGATGGCGACGAGATGACCCGCATCATCTGGCATCTCATCAAGACCAAGCTGATCCACCCCTATCTCGACGTTGATCTCCACTATTATGACCTCTCGGTCGAATACCGCGACAAGACCGACGATCAGGTGACGGTCGATGCCGCCAACGCCATCAAGAAATATGGCGTCGGCGTCAAATGCGCCACCATCACGCCCGACGAAGCACGCGTGAAGGAGTTTAACCTCAAGCAGATGTGGAAGAGCCCCAACGGCACCATCCGCAACATTCTGGGCGGGGTGATCTTCCGTGAACCGATCATCTGCCGCAACGTGCCGCGCCTCGTGCCCGGCTGGACCCAGCCCATCATCATTGGCCGCCATGCCTTTGGCGACCAGTACCGCGCCACCGATTTCACCTTTCCCACCAAAGGCACGCTCACTATCAAGTTCGTGGGCGAGGACGGCAAGGTGATCGAGAAGGAAGTGTTCAAGGCGCCGGGTGCTGGCGTCGCCATGGCGATGTATAACCTCGACGAGTCAATCAAGGAATTTGCCCGCGCCTCGTTCAACTACGGCCTGTCGCGCAAATACCCGGTCTACCTCTCCACCAAGAACACCATCCTCAAGGCCTATGACGGGCGCTTCAAGGATGTTTTCCAGGCGATTTTCGATGCCGAATTCAAGCCGCAGTTCGAGAAGGCCGGCATCACCTATGAGCACCGCCTGATCGACGACATGGTGGCCTCCGCCATGAAGTGGACCGGCGGCTATGTCTGGGCCTGCAAGAACTATGACGGCGACGTGCAGTCCGATCTCGTGGCGCAGGGCTATGGCTCGCTCGGCCTCATGACCTCGGTGCTGATGACGCCCGACGGCAAGACGGTTGAAGCGGAAGCAGCACACGGCACCGTGACCCGCCACTACCGCCTGCACCAGCAGGGCAAGCAGACCTCCACCAACTCCGCCGCCTCGATCTATGCCTGGACGGGGGGCCTCAAGCACCGCGCCAAGCTCGACGACAACGCGGCGCTGAAGCGCTTTGCCGAGACGCTGGAGAAGGTTGTCGTCTCGACCATCGAAGGCGGCCAGATGACCAAGGACCTGGCCGTGCTCGTCGGCCCCGACCAGACCTGGCTCTCGACCGAAGGCTTCCTCGACGCGGTGGACGCCAATTTGCAGAAGGCCATGGCGTGACACCATGACGGCCGACGGCATTCTTGTTTTCGCGCTCGCCTATGCGATCGCGGTGATCTCGCCGGGCCCCGGCCTTGCTTCTTACGTGGGACAGGTTCTGGGCCACGGGCTCAAAGCCGCGCCCGCCCAGGTGCTGGGCATCTATGCCGGGGACATGCTGTGGTACACGCTGGCGGCGACGGGCCTCGCCGCCCTCGCCCACACCTTCGGCACCGTGTTCACGGTGGTAAAGTGGCTGGGCGTTGCCTATCTCCTCTATCTTGCTTTCAAGATGTGGCGGGCAAGGCCTGTGTCCTTCGACACCACGGCAGACCGGCGGCCGCTGTCGCACCTGCAGCTTTTCGTGGCAAGCGTGCTGGTGACGCTGTCCAATCCCAAGGCGATCGTGTTTTACCTCGCGGTGCTCCCCGCCATCATCGATTTCAGCAAACTCACGCTGAGCGGCTATCTCACGGGAGCCGTGATCATTCTCGTCATTCTCTCATCGATCTTCGGGGTGGTCGGCATCGCCGCGCACAAGGCGCGTGGCTTTTTCCGTAACCCCCGCGCCATGCAGGTTCTGAACCGCGTCTCGGGCACGGCCATTGCGGGCGCCGCGCTGGTGATCGCCGCCCGAAGCTGACAGCTTTGTGCGCGGCAGCAGGTAAGTTAGAGTCAGGCCAGGGGAGAAAATCGTGACAGGTTTCAGCGGCGGATGCCAATGCGGCGCGGTGCGCTATCACGTGGATGGGCCGCTGGGCCATGCCGGCATCTGCCATTGCCGCATGTGCCAGAAGGCCTTTGGCAATTTTGGCGCGGCACTGGTCAGCGTGGCCATGGCGCATTTCACCTGGACGCGCGGACGGCCATCCGAATTCCGCTCCTCGCCCATCGTGGCGCGGGGCTTCTGCGCTGCCTGCGGCACGCCGCTTTACATGCGCGATGATGGCGATCCCAATATCGAATTGGCGATCGGCACGCTGGATGATCCCAATGCAGCACCGCCGCAAACGCAGGTGGGCGTGGAGAGCAAGCTCGTCTGGTTTGACGGCATGCCGCATCTGCCGAAGCAGACCACCAACGAGAATAATCCGCTGGCCGCCGAGGGGCGCTACCCCACGCGGCAGCATCCCGATCACGATACGGAGCACTGGCCATGACCAGGACACCGCTTGCCACCGGCGGCTGCCAGTGCGGCGCCGTGAGATATGCCGTATACGGACCATTCGACAATCCGCACATCTGCCATTGCCGCATGTGCCAGAAGGCCTTCGGCAATTATTTCGCGGCACTGGTGGGCGTGAAGCGGGAGGATTTGCAATGGACCGAGGGAGAGCCCACCTATTTCCGCTCCTCCTCGATCGTCGAGCGTGGCTTTTGCCCCAAATGCGGCACGCCGCTCACCTTCGCCTATGACACCAGTGATCGCGTGGCGCTTTCAATTGGCTCTCTCGATCACCCGGAGGCCGTGACACCCGAACAGCAGTACGGCCTCGAATCGGCGCTTCCCGCCTTCGCGCATCTGCATGAATTGCCGGGCTCACGCACCGAGGATGATATCCCCGCCGCTGTCCGCGAAAAACTCAAAAGCCGCCAACACCCCGATCACGATTGAGCGGATATGCGGTCAGCCCTGCTTCGCGAACTCGGGCGAAGCGGCCAGACCCTTCGCCATGGCAGCACGGCGGGCGCGGATTTCATCCGTCATGTCGAGAACCGCTTGCGAGGCCGTGGTCTCGCACACCGCGGGCACAAAGCCATGGGCGAAGGCCGCAAACGCCGCGCGGAACAGCCTGGCCGAAAAGGTCAGCGCGAAGGCCATGTGCTCGAAATAGCTCTCCCCCACCGCTGCCGGATGATCGTGGAAAATCTGTTTGAAGCTGGCCATCGGCGTTTCCCCTTTTGCGTATTCAGCCAGAATGCCACGGAAGCGGGAAAACAGGCTCCCAAATTCCTCTTGTCTCAGCCAGGAAAGTGAGAAAATATCCCAAAAAAAATAGGAAAATAGGATATGGATGACCGAGACAATGCCATTCTGCGGGAGCTTCAGCGTGACGCCAGCCTCTCGATCGAGGACCTGGCCTCACGGGTGAATCTGTCGCGCAATGCCTGCTGGCGGCGGGTGAAGCAACTGGAAGAAACGGGCGTGATCCGCGCCCGCGTGGCCCTGCTCGATCCGGCAAAGCTCAATCTGGGACTCACCGCTTTCATCGCCATCCGCACCTCCGCGCATGACCAGAAATGGCTCGACTTCTTCAGCGCCGCGGTGAAGGACATTCCCGAGATTACCGGCGTCTACCGCACCACCGGCGAAACGGACTACATGCTGCAGGCCGTGGTGCCCGACATGCAGGGCTATGACCGGCTCTACAAACGCCTGATCGCCAAGGTGCCGCTCACCGATGTCTCATCGTTCTTCGTGATGGAGAAGGTGAAGGAGACGACCGAATTGCCATTGGGCTATGCCACGTGATCAAGGCGCTATTCATCTGTTCACAGAATAAATTGCGCAGCCCCACGGCCGAACAGGTGTTTTCGGTCTGGCCGGGCGTCGAAACCGACTCGGCAGGGCTCAACTCCGATGCGATTTCGCCTCTCTCGCCGGAGCAAATCGACTGGGCTGACATCCTATTTGTGATGGAAAAGGCGCAGCGCAGCAGGCTGGGCAAGAAATTCCGCCGCCATTTGAACGGCAAGCGTGTCGTGTGCCTCGATATTCCCGATGACTACGCATTCATGCAGCCGGAACTGATCCGCGTGCTCGAATCGAAAGCCAGCCCATTTCTGCGCAACCGTTAGGCTGAAAGCTTCGCCTTGATTGCCGCAATGGCCTCATCCGCCTTCGCGGCATCGGGGCCGCCGGCTTGCGCCATGTCGGGACGGCCACCGCCGCCCTTGCCGCCCAGCACCGCCGTTCCAGCGCGAACGAGATCAACCGCGTTGAACCGCGATGTGAGATCGGACGTGACGCCAACGATCAGGCCGGCGCGGCCTTCATCATTGACGCCGATCAGCGCGATGACGCCCGAGCCGAGCTTTGCCTTGCCGTCATCGATCAGGCCCTTGAGGTCATTGGGGGCGATGCCTTTCAGCACCCGCGCCATGAACTTGATGCCGTTCACCTCGCTGATGCCGTCATCTCCCGAGGACGATCCGCCGCCCAGCGCCAGTTGCTTCTTCGCTTCCGCCAACTCGCGTTCGAGCTTGCGGCGCTCATCCATCAGCGCCTCGACGCGGGTGACAATTTCGGCGGGCGAAGACTTGAGTGCCGCCGCCACGGCCTGCACGCGCTTGTCCTGCTCTTCGAGATAGGCGCGCGCCGCGGGGCCTGCCAGCGCCTCGATGCGGCGCACGCCCGCAGCGGAGCCCCCCTCGGAGACGACCTTGATCAGGCCGATATCGCCGGTGCGGCCCACATGCGTGCCGCCGCACAGTTCCAGCGAATAGATGGGCTTCCCCGCCCCATGCACATTCTGGCCCATGGAGACGACGCGCACTTCGTCACCATATTTTTCGCCGAACAGCGCCATGGCGCCTTCGGCAATCGCCGCGTCAACCGACATGAGGCGCGTCGTCACCGGATCGTTCTGCAGCACGATCTCGTTGGAAATCTGCTCCACCTGCTTGAGTTCGTCATCGCTCAAAGGCTTGTTGTGCGAGAAATCGAAGCGCAGCCGGTTCGGCTCGACCAGCGAGCCCTTTTGCGCCACATGGCTTCCGAGCGTGATGCGCAGCGCCTCATGCAGGAGATGGGTGGCCGAATGATGCTGGCGGTTGCCGCTCCGCCGGGTGCGATCAACGGTAAGTTCGGCGGCGGCACCGGGCTTGAGCGTTCCCTCTTCCACCACGCCCGTGTGCAGGAACAGGTCGCCCACCCGCTTTTGCGTATCCGTGACGCGGAAGATGGCCCCATCCGCCGTGCGGATGACGCCGTGATCGCCGGTCTGGCCACCCGATTCGCCATAGAACGGCGTCTGGTTGAGGATCACCGTGCCCCGCTGGCCTTTCGTCAGTGTACTGACGTCCTTGCCGTCCGCCACGATGGCGCGGATGACGCCCTCCGCCGTCTCGGTGTCATAGCCTAAGAACTCCGTCGCCCCCAGCCGCTCGCGGAGATCGAACCAGATGGCGTCGGTCTTGGCCTCGCCCGAACCTTTCCAGGCTTTCCGCGCATCGGCGCGCTGGGCCTCCATCGCGGTTTCGAATTTGGCGGTGTCGACCTTGATGCCGCGCGGGCGGAGCGCATCCTGCGTGAGATCGAGCGGAAACCCATAGGTGTCATAGAGCTTGAAGGCGGTATCGCCGGAGAAGGTGTCGCCCTGTATGAGGCTCGCCGACTCGTCATCGAGAATGCGCAAGCCCCGCTCCAGCGTCTTGCGGAAGCGGGTCTCTTCCAGAAGCATCGTATCGGTGATGAGGCCCTGCGCGCGGATCAATTCCGGATAGGCCGCGCCCATTTCGCGGATGAGGGCGGGAACCAGTTTCCACATCAGCGGATCGCGCACGCCCAGAAGTTCGGCGTGGCGCATGGCGCGGCGCATGATGCGGCGGAGCACATAGCCCCGCCCTTCATTCGACGGCAGAACGCCATCGGCAATGAGGAAGGACGAGGCGCGCAAGTGATCGGCGATGACGCGGTTCGAGGCTTGTGCCTTGCCTTCCGCCGGAACGCCCGTCTTCTCGACGATGGCCGCGATCAGCGCCCGGAACAGGTCGATGTCATAGTTGTCATGCTTGCCCTGAAGCACCGCGGCAATGCGTTCGAGCCCCATGCCGGTATCGATCGAGGGGCGCGGCAGGCTGATGCGCTCCTCCTTCGAGAGCTGCTCGAACTGCATGAACACGAGGTTCCAGATTTCGATGAAACGGTCGCCATCGGCATCGGCCGAACCCGGAGGCCCGCCCGGAATCTTGTCGCCATGGTCGAAGAAGATTTCGGAGCACGGCCCGCAGGGGCCGGTATCGCCCATGGCCCAGAAATTATCCGATGTGGGAATACGGATGATGCGGCTGTCGGGCAGGCCGGCAATCTTCTTCCACAGCGCATGCGCCTCATCGTCCTCGGAATAGACGGTGACGGTGAGCTTGTCCTTGGGCAGCCCATATTCCTTCGTCACCAGCTCCCACGCCCATTCGATGGCATTGGGCTTGAAGTAGTCGCCGAAGGAAAAATTGCCGAGCATCTCGAAGAAGGTGTGATGACGCGCGGTATAGCCGACATTGTCGAGGTCATTGTGCTTGCCGCCGGCGCGCACGCATTTCTGCGCCGTGGTGGCGCGCGTATAGGGGCGCTTCTCGGCACCGGTGAACACGTTCTTGAACTGCACCATGCCGGAGTTGGTGAACATCAGCGTCGGATCGTTGCGCGGCACCAGCGGCGATGAGGCAACAATCTCGTGGCCCTGGCGGCGGAAGAAATCAAGGAAGGTGGAGCGGATTTGCGCAAGCCCGGTCATGTCTTGTCCGAAGGAAAGGGGTGGAATGGCGGACGGCCCTTTTATGGGCCTCTCCCGCCCCTGTCCAGAATTCTTGAGGGGCGCGCACCCCCAATAAAACGGGACAACGCCCTCCGGGGGTACGGAGGGCGTCTCGCTTACCGGTGTGTGGGGCCACACCTGCGATACCGGGCTCCTGGGGTGGGAGCGCCGGAATGAGATTGGGGAGAAGAGGCGCGGCTATTCGCCGTCGCCATCATCCTTCTCGCCTTCGCCGCCCTTGGTGAGGGCCGAGGCGATGAGCCCGGCATTGCCGCGGATTTGCGCCTCGATCGAGGCCGCGATATCGGGATTCTGGCGCAGGAACGTCTTGGCGTTCTCACGCCCCTGGCCGATCCGGTCGCCATTGTAGGAATACCAGGAGCCTGACTTGTCGACGACGCCAGCCGTCACGCCAAGGTCGATCAGCTCGCCCACCTTGGAAATGCCCTCGCCATACATGATGTCGAATTCCACCTGCTTGAAGGGCGGCGCCACCTTGTTCTTGACCACCTTCACGCGGGTCTGGTTGCCCACCACCTCGTCGCGATCCTTGATCGAGCCGATGCGGCGGATGTCGAGGCGCACGGAGGCATAGAATTTGAGCGCATTGCCGCCCGTCGTGGTTTCGGGCGAGCCGAACATCACGCCGATCTTCATGCGGATCTGGTTGATGAAGATGACCATGCAGTTCGACTTCGAGATCGACCCGGTGAGCTTGCGCAGCGCCTGGCTCATCAGCCGGGCCTGAAGGCCGGGCAGCTGGTCGCCCATCTCGCCTTCCAGTTCAGCGCGCGGCGTGAGCGCGGCCACGGAATCGATCACCAACACCTCGATGGCGCCGGAACGCACCAGCGTGTCGGCGATCTCCAGCGCCTGCTCGCCCGTATCGGGCTGCGATACCAGAAGATCGTCGATATTGACGCCCAGCTTCCGCGCATAGATCGGGTCCATGGCATGCTCGGCATCGACGAAGGCGCAGACCCCGCCGCGCTTCTGGGCTTCGGCAATCGTCTGCAGCGCCAGCGTGGTCTTGCCGGAGGATTCCGGCCCGTAAATCTCGATCACCCGGCCCTTGGGCAGGCCGCCGATTCCCAGCGCAATATCAAGCCCCAGAGAACCCGTTGAAATTGCTTCGATTTCCAGAGCCTGGCTGGTGCCAAGCTTCATGATGGAGCCCTTGCCGAACGCCCGTTCGATCTGGCTCAAAGCGGCGTCGAGCGCCTTGTTCTTGTCCATGGAAGAGCTCTCGATGACCCGAAGATTCGCCTGCCCCATTGCCAACTCCTTATTCCATATGGGTCCACCGGACGCAAATGCGTGTGCCGTTGCGTTGGTGTTTTCAATATGTTCTATTTTTGTTTCTGGCGCAAGAGGGAGAACACAAAAAGAACCAAGATTGAACGGAAGCGTCAGGCGAGAGCCCTCTCCACCCCCGCCGCCACGGCCAGCAGCGCCCGGTCCTGCCCGGATGGCGCCATGAGGGAAAGGCCCACGGGCGGTTCGCCTAGCTTCGTCACCGGCAGGGATATGGCGCAGCTGTCGAGGAAATTGCCCACCGCCGTGTTCCGGAGTGCGATGGCATTGAGGCGGCCATAGTCGCGGTCTTCGGCAAGTGCGGAGATGGCAGGCGGCAGGTTGGGCGTTGTGGGAAAGATGAGCGCGTCGAGCCCCTCCATGCGCGCGGCAAAGAGCGCGATGAGCGCCTGCCTCCGGGCGATGGTGGCGAGAAGATCGGTTGCCAGCAGATTGGCGCCGCCGTCCAGCCGGGCCCGTACCCGGGGATCATAGGCGGCAGCATGATCCGTAAGCCGGGCACGATGGAGCGCATAGGCTTCCACCGCCACGATGCTGGCCTTGGCATTGAGAGACGGGAGCTCATGCAATTCCGGAAACGCCACGTCTGACAATTGCGCGCCCGCAGAGCTGAGCTTCGCCAGCGCCGCATCGAAGGCCTGGGCAACCGGCGCTTCGAGCCCGTCCAAAACGAAATCGCGGAGGACGCCCAGCCGCAGCGTTCCCGTTTGGCGCGGCTCGAAAGATACGATCCCCTCGCCCGCCATGATGCCATCGGCCAGCGCGCAGCAGGCCACGCTATTAGCGAGCGGACCGGCGGAGTCGAGACTGGGCGCCAGCGGAAAGACGCCCTTGGGAGACATCCGCCCCCAGCTCGGCTTGAAGCCAACGATTCCGCAATAGGCCGCGGGAATGCGGCAGGACCCGCCGGTATCAGACCCGATCGCCAGCGCGCACATGCCGTCTGCCACGGAAACGCCCGCCCCCGCCGAGGATCCGCCGGGAATGTGCCCCACCTTGCGCTCCCAGGGCGATTTGGGCGTGCCGTAATGCGGATTGAGGCCCACACCCGAATAGGCAAACTCCGTCATGTTGGTGCGGCCGATGACGATGAAGCCCTGCGCTTTCAGCCGCGCGATCACCACGGCATCGGCGGCGGCGGGCGCCTCGCCTTTCAAGACAACCGATCCCGCCGTCGTGACTTGCCCCGCAAGATCGAACAGGTCTTTCACCGAGATGGGAATGCCGGCGAAGCGCGATGGCGCGCGGCCCGCCTTGCGCAGCCCATCGATATAATCAGCCGCGGCGAGTGCCCCCGCGCGGTCCACGGCGATGAACGCTCGCGCGCCCTCGCCCGATGGTTCCGCAATGGCGGCCAGCGATTTTTCCGCCAGCCCGCGCGCCGTTTCCCGGCCGGACGCGAGATCATCCGCCAACTCATGCAATCTACGCCGCGGCATGCCCCCTCCGAAAATCCTCACACCAGCAGGTCATCCACCAGCATGGCCTTGGTGGCATGCAGCACGGTGAGTATTTCCCCGCCGGAAAAATTGAATACCACATTGCCATCCGTTTCAACCGCATGGCTCAGCGCATCCTGAACGCTGCTTATGCCGAGATTGCGTGAAAGCCGGATGGCATCCACATTGTCTTCAAAATCCTTGATCGTGTCGTGTCCGCCAAGTTTGGAAAACACGAACAGGTCATCGCCCGCGCCGCCCGTCAGCTGATCATTGCCCGGCCCGCCCCGCAGAACATCGTGTCCCGCTCCGCCAGAGAGCGTGTCACCCCCAGGCCCCCCAATCAGCGTGTCATCCTGCGAACCGCCATTCAGCATGTCATTGCCGCCGCCGCCCAGAAGCTGGTCGTTGCCTGCGCCGCCATACATTCTGTCATTCCCCGCGCCGCCATTCATCACGTCGGCGCCGTCACCCGCATTGATATTGGGCGACAGGCGGAACATCTCGCCGTCGAGCCCGATGGCATAGAGATTGCCATGGCCATCCTCGGCAAAGGATGAGATGCCGTCCACCGTCCCGCCCGAAATCACCAGTTGCGCGGTGCGGTTCGCCTGATCCACGGCAACGCCATCGACAACGCGAAAGCTCCACAACTGGTTGGAGAGGTAGTCCGCGTAAAAATATACGCCCTGCATTCCCGCCGACTGGCCGCGGTACACATATCCGCCGGTGATGGCATAGCCGCCATCGGGCGCGCCTGTGTGGTCATATGCGAAGATCGGATCGGTCAGGGGCGGCGTGGTGGCAGGCGGATTGCCGGGAATCGTGTTGTCGTAAATGTCGAAACCTTCCTTCACCTTCCAGCCATAGTTCTCCCCGCCATGGCTCAGATGCGACTGATAGTTCACCTCTTCATGAGCGCCCTGGCCAACGTCCGCGATATAGAGATCGCCGGTCAGCCGGTCGAAGGAAGGCCGCCAGGCATTGCGCAATCCCAGCGCCCAGATTTCATCAGCACCCGGCGCGCCGACAAACGGGTTATCGGCGGGAATTGCATAGTTGCGCGAAGGATCGCCCGGAAAGCCGTCATGGCTCACATCAAGGCGCAGCATTTTTCCCAGGAGCACATTGATGTTTTGCGCATTGTTCGGCGGATCGCCGCCCGAACCGCCGTCGCCGGTCGAAACATAGAGATAGCCATCCGCCCCAAAGCCGATCCATCCGCCGTTGTGATTGCTTTGCCCGGGATGCGGAATGGTGATGAGCACGGTGCCGCTCGCGGCATCCGCCACATCCGCATTGCCGGACGAGCGTGAATAGCTGCGGACCTCGATATCGCCGTTGGTATTGGTCACACAGACATAAAATTTGCCGTTCGCCGCGTAGTCCGGATCGAACGCCAGGCCGAGCAGCCCCCGCTCGCCGCCACTTGAGATGGACGAGGAGATGTTCAGAAACGGCGTGTTCGACAGGGTGCCGGCCGCGGGATCAAGAATACGGATTGTTCCGCCCTGCTCGACCACGAACATGCGGTCGGCGTCATTAGGGGCGGAGGTTGCAAACACGGGCGTATTCAGCTGGTTGGTGACAAGCGTCGTGATGATGTCACCGCTGCCGGCTGTCGTATCGCTGGCGGAACAGCCGAACATGAGATCATTGCCCGCGCCGCCATTCAGCACATCAGCGCCTTCACCGCCAAAAATGCGGTCATTGCCGCCACCGGCATTCACGATGTCGGCACCGCCCCGCCCGAAGAATCGGTCATCGCTTTCCGTGCCGTTCTGGATGTTGGCGCTGTTGTTTCCCTGGAAGTCCATGAGCACATCCCTCCACAATCGTTCACACAAAACAGCATAGAGCAGTTTTTAGCGCCGGAACACGCCTGCTTCAGCGCTCCATCACGTCCTTCACCTTCTCGATAAGCTGCTTCAGCGAGAACGGCTTTGACAGGAAATCATAGTCTGTCTGGCCTTCGAGATCGCTTTCGAACTGATCGCCAGGATAGCCCGAAACAAAAATGAGTTTCGTGGTGATGCCGCGCTTCCTCAGTTCACGGAGCAATGCCGGCCCGTCCAGTTCCGGCATGACGACATCGGAGAGGATCAGTTCGAATCCCTTGTCATCGCCCTCGATCACCTTGAGCGCGCTTTCACCCGAGTCGGCTTCAACCACCGTGTAGCCGCGCGAGGTGAGCGCCCGCACCGCGAAGGACCGCACGGCATCCTCGTCTTCGACCACCAGGATGCGGCCATTGCCGGTGTGCCCGGCGCGCGGAGCCGCCGCTGCGGGTTCGGGTGCTGCCTCCACCACCGAGACATCGGGATAGTGGCGCGGCAGGAAGATGCGGAAGGTGGTGCCCTTGCCCACGGTCGAATCGCAGAAGATGAATCCGCCCGTCTGCTTGATGATGCCGTAGACGGTGGAAAGGCCGAGGCCGGTTCCCTTGCCCACGTCCTTGGTCGAGAAGAACGGCTCCCAGATCTTGTTGAGGATTTCGGGCGGAATGCCGGTGCCGGTATCCTCCACCTCGCAGGCCACATATTCGCCCGGCGGCATCAGGTCGGCCTTGATGGTGCGCGACTCTTCTTCCGAGACATTGAACGTCCTGACCGTCAGCGTGCCGCCGTTTGGCATGGCATCGCGCGCGTTCACCGCAAGATTGATGATTACCTGCTCGAACTGGTGAATATCCACCAGCACCAGGCCCAGGTCACGGCCATGGCTGATCTTCAGCGCCACCTTCTCGCCCAAGACGCGGCTCAGCAGGTTTTGCAGGTCCGACATGGCTTCGGTGAGGGAATGGACTTTCGGCTGCAGCGTCTGGCGGCGCGAGAAGGCCAGAAGCTGGCGCACCAGATTGGCGGCGCGGTTGGCGTTCTGCTTGATCGCCATTACGTCCGAGAAGGAGGGATCGGTCGGACGCATCTTGGCAAGGAGAAGATCGGCAAAGCCGATGATGGGCGTCAGCACATTGTTGAAGTCATGCGCGATGCCGGAGGCAAGCTGGCCCACCGCCTGCATTTTCTGCGCCTGCGCGAGTTGCACTTCCAAAGCCTTGCTTTCGGTCTTGTCAGTGGCGAAGACGCTTAATCCGTCATCGCCGGGCGCCAGCCGCATGAAGCTCAATTGCACGGCGCGCTGCGGCTCTCCCGCCAGCGTGACTTCCGTTGATGAAAGCTCGCCCTCAGCAGCAAAGGCCCGCGACTGGGCGCGATTGAGCGCATCGTGATCGGCGGGGACCACCGCCGCGGAAAGCTTCGCACCGCGCCGAATGGCCGGGGAAAGCGCCAGAAATGCCGAATTCCCCTGCCGCAACGTGCCATCGGCTGCGACTTCGGCAATGCCGATCGGCGCGCCATTGAAGAACCGCATGAGCCGCAAGGCGGAAACACTGTCTGTTGTGCCCGACTCTCCGGTGCCGCGCGGCACGGCAAGCGAGCGTGACGGCAATGGCCGCCCATCGCTGTCGAAATCCACGCGATGGATGATGTGAACCGGCAAGGCCTTGCCTGCCTTGTCGCGCAGATCCATGTCGAAGGTTTCGGTGACGGTGCCCGCCGCGGGCTCCAGCCCGCACAAGAGCTTGGCGCCCGCCTCGCCCACGAGTTCCGCCAGCAGCAGGCCGCCATTCTGCGATTGCGCCACATCGAGGCCAAGCCACCCCGCCAGCGTGGCATTGAGATAGTCGATCCGGCCATCCGGCAGGGTGGAAAAGAATCCGGCGGGCGCAAGGTCGAGATAGTTGATGATGAACTGAAGCCGCGCGAAGGCCTGTTCCTGCCTGGCCCTGTCAGCGCTGATGTCCTGCAATTGCCACAGCCGGTAATTGGCGCTGCCTTCCAGAATCGCGGGCGCCGCCTTGATGCGCAGCCACACCGGCCTGTCAGGCTTGGCGCCGGGTGCTGAAGAGCCCGCAGCCACGCGAATCTCGCGCTCCTCACGCCGCCCGTCCGAGACGGCCTGCGCCAGTTGATAGACCGGCCCGGCAAATTCCGAATAGCCGGCATAGAGCACATCCATGCCCACGAGCCGCCCCGCCCCGGCATTGGAAGCAAGCGTGATATAGGGGCCATTGGCATAGACGGCGCGGCCCTTGGCGTCCGTCACGACGAGAGGATCGCCCACCGCATCGGCAAACCCGTCCAGAAACACCCGGTGGCGCGACGGCGAGCCGAATTGCAGAATGCCCGCACCCAGGCCGAACAGTGCCAGCAGCCCGATCAGCGACAGCAAACCGCCGATCAGCAGCAGCCATATCGGCGCGATCTCGCGTCCCAGATGGATCAGCCCGGCGACAGCGACCGCGAGCGCCAGCGCCATCAGCAGCGAAAGCAATGGGCGCCCACGTCCTGCCGTGGCTCCCGGTGGCCGCGCCACCTCGCCCATACCTTCGTTCTTCGCCATCAATCCCACCCCGAATCAAAGGCAGTATAGGGCATTTGCCCCAGCGCGGAATCCGGGAGCCACCGGGACGGTTTGCATTGCGGCAATCTGTGCTAGGCTGCCCCGACCGCAACAGCCGGACGGGGAAAAATGGAATATATCAACCAATACATGAACATCATCATCACCGCGCTTGTGGTGCTGGCGCTGTTGATCCTCGTGCTGATGGTGTGGCGCGCCTTCAGCAAGCGCGTGCGCGGCCGCCATGGCCAGCGCCTCGGCATCAGCGAATATCAGGAACTGGACCAGACCCGCCGCCTGGTGCTCGTGCGGCGCGATGGCGTGGAACATCTGCTGTTGATCGGCGGCCCCAATGACATGGTGGTGGAAAGCACGATCGGTGTCGCTCCGGCGCAAAGCTATGCTCCGGCTTCCGAGACAGCAGGCCCCATCCCGATGCGGACCGCGCCGCGCGCGCCGGTTTTTGCGGAACGCAAGGCGCCCCCGCCGCTCCGTACGGTGGAATCGCCGCCCATCACGCCGCGCCGCGATCCCGACCAGCCATAAAAAAAGCCCGGCTTCCGCCGGGCTTTTCATTAGCTATTGGAAGGATCGATCACCTGACGGCGTTCCGCCATGAAGCGCTCGAATTCGTCCTGGTCCTTGGCGCGCCGCAGCTTTTCCACAAAATCGCGGAACAGGCGCTGTTCCTCATCGAGGCGGCGGCGCTCCTCATCCAGTTTGCGCAGAGCCTCGCGCTTGTAGTCGTCAAACGCCGCGTTGCCGGTACCGAAGCCGCCACCGCTGCCGAAATTGCCGGCACGCCATGAAGAGGCTGACGACTTCCAATTCTCGAACTGCTGTTTCTTGAACTGGATGGCATTCCACGGCGGGTTGCCCTGCGCCGCGTCTTTCCACATTTCGCCGTTCTTCCACTTCACAAACAACGCCAGAAGGCCGAGCGGCCAGAACACCACGAAACCGCCGACCATTGCGCCGATTTCCCACGCCGACCATGGATTGCGCGACAGGCGCCCACAGCCGCGGCGCGCCGATGCGCCAGAGTTGATGCCGTTTTCAAAGGTACCTGTTGCCGATTCGGCCATGGTGCCTGTCCTCCTGGTTAATGACAGGAAGGAGATAGGAACCCTTCGGCTCACTTCAATGGCAAATCGGAAAGCTTGCCGAACCGGCCGGCGTTGGATTAGCTCTGGCCCCGCAACCCGAGGAGACCGCCATGCCCAAGCACAAGATCGCCATGCTGACCGCCGGAGGTCTTGCCCCCTGTCTCTCCTCCGCCGTGGGCGGGCTGATCGAACGCTACACTGAACTCCTGCCCGATGCGGAGATGATCGGTTACCTTTCCGGTTACAAAGGCCTGTTGCAGGGCCATTCGATCCCCGTGACGCCTACCGTCAGGGCCAAGGCGTACATTCTTCATGAACATGGCGGATCGCCGCTCGGCAACAGCCGCGTCAAGCTCACCAATGTGAAAGACTGCGTGAAGCGCGGGCTGGTGAAAGAGGGCGAGGTGCCGCTCGAGGTGGCAGCGAAGCAGCTGGTGAAAGACGGCATTACCATCCTCCACACCATTGGCGGCGATGACACAAACACCACGGCAGCCGATCTCGCCGCCTATCTGGCGAAAAACAATTATAACCTGACGGTGGTCGGCCTTCCCAAGACCATCGACAATGACGTGGTGCCGATCCGCCAGACGCTGGGCGCCATGACCGCCGCGCAGGAAGGCGCGCGCTTCTTCGAGAACGTCGTCAACGAGCAGTCGACCTCTTCACGGCAGCTCATCATTCATGAAGTGATGGGCCGCCACTGCGGCTGGCTGACCGCTGCCACAGCACAGGCCTGGCGGGAACGGCTGCAGCAGCTTCATTTCCTCCCCGAATTCAACCTGAGCCGCTCGCACAAGGATATCGCGGCCATTTATATCCCGGAACTCCCCATCGACATCGAAGCCGAGGCGAAACGCCTGCGCAAGGTGATGGACGAGCGGGACTCGGTTTGCATCTTCGTCAGTGAGGGCGCCTGCGTGGCCGAGATCGTGGCGGAGATCGAAAGCAAGGGTGGCAGCGTGGAGCGCGATGCCTTCGGCCATGTGAAACTCGACACGGTGAAGGTGGGCGACTGGTTCGGCAAGCAGTTCGGACAGAAGATCGGCGCCGACAAGACGCTGGTGCAGAAGTCCGGCTATTTCGCCCGCTCCGCCGCCGCCAACGCCGCTGACCTGGCGCTCATCCGCACCATGGTGCATGTGGCGGTGGACTCGGCCTTGAAAGGCATCTCCGGCGTGACCGGCCATGACGAAGAACGCGGCGGAGAACTGCGCGCCATCGAATTCCCGCGCATCAAGGGCGGCAAGCATTTCGATCCCTCCACGCCCTGGTTCAGGAACATGCTGAAAGACATCGGCCAGCCCCTCCCATAGTCGGGAAACGGACGGTTTCAAGCGCCTTCACCAGCTCGTGAAGCATCGTGTTGTGCGGTGCGCAAGAAGTGAATCGAAAATCGAATTTTACTAGGGAACACCTTGATTTCATTGCGATATTAAAATCGTACCGGCGGCCTCACAGTTGATTGGTACCTCTCATTGTTACGATTACATAGAGCTCATCGGAGGCGCGATGGTCGCGCTGCCCGAAAAAAATCTGGAGTGCATATCATGAAGAAGCTCATCATCTCCCTCGCGGCCCTTGGTGCCCTGTCGACCGTTGCCCTGGCCGAACCGGATCGTTCTTTTGATTCCCCGCCCCCGGCCTGGCAGCTCAACACGCAGCACAGCACCGGCACCGAGCCCTTTGCGGTCGTGAATGAAAAGGTCGCGAACAATGGCGGCTATGTCAGCAACTACGAGCGCGTGCTCGAGAACTCGGAAAATGGCGGCGGCAACGCCCACCGCTAACCGATCGCTCCAAGCATACGGCAAAAGGCCGGGCATCTTGCCCGGCCTTAAATTTTTGCGGGAAGACTCTCCACACGGTTTAAAACGCAAAACGGTTTCACCGATCTTCGTATTTCATATGCGCCCGGCGCTGCGAGCAGCTTGCAGGCGGGAGTCAAAAATGTTTCATCGTCTCACGCTGATGTGAGCACTGTTGCACAAGCCACGAGCAGCAGTGAAAAGGCCCGCGCACGCCTCACCTATCGCATTGAAATACCACGAATTTCACCTCACCGACATGCCATTGCTGTTGATTGGCCAAGCGCCGTTTTCCAACATAAATATGAACCATCGGAAGAGCGATTACCGCAATTCCCCACCGCCTAACCTGAAGGAGCCCATCATGAAAACGATCATCATTTCTCTCGCCGCCGTTGCCGCTCTCTCGACTGCCGCCCTCGCCGAACCGAGCCGCGCCTTCGACAGCATTCAGGCCCAGCGCGACGGTCTCTACAGCGCGGCCACCACGACTGACACGCTTGCGGTTACGCACAGCAGCAACATGGTCAGCAACTTTGACCGCGTCATGTGGATCTCCGGCCAAACCGGTAGCAACAGCCACCACTAATGCTGAAACAATTTACGGAACAGGCCGGGCCAATTTGCCCGGCCTTAATTTTTTTGCCGTGCGATTGTAACCCGGCGCAATATCCGGCAGGGGTCATGCTGACCGAAAGCCGAATTTGCCGGAGCGCGACGTGCCAAACTCAAATCTGCCCTGGGAACTGATCGCGGGGATCGGGTTGCTCACCGCAACGATCTTCGTGCATGGCGTAGGACTGCGCTTTATCGGCAGATGGTTTCACAAGGCATGGTCGGAACACAACGCCTCTGAAGTTGGCTGGCGCGCCGATCTCATCGTGGCCTGCGTCGTCGCATCGCTGGCGGTGCTGCATTTGCTCGAGCCGCTGCTATGGGCCCTGCCAATCTATCTTTCGGGGATATTGCCCTCTCTCCGCGACGCCTATTATTTCGTGCTGCAGAGCTATACGACGCTCGGCGCGGGCAACGTCGCGCTTCCGGACAATTGGCGCCTGTTTGGCCCCGTCATTGCCATCTCGGGTCTCTTCGCCTTCGGGTGGACGGCTAGCGTCCTCGTCACCGTCATGGCGGAATTTGTGCGCTTCAGCCGGAAGTGAAGCTCATTTTTTGTTTGCGTGGCCGTCCGGATCAACATTGTCGAGAAATGTCGCCGTGGGGGTGAAGAACAATGTGCCCGTCACAGCGCGGCTGAAGTCCAGCAGCCTGTCATAGGTGCCGGGCGGATTGCCGATGAACATGTTTTCGAGCATCCGTTCAATCCGGCTCGGCGCGCGCGCATAGCCAATGAAATAGGTGCCGAACTCACCCTTCCCCACTTCGCCGAACGGCATATTGTCGCGCAGGATCTGAAGCGGCTGGCCATTTTCCTCAATCGAGGTCAGCACATTGTGCGCATAGGGCTTCTTCTGCGAATCCGGCTGCTCGATATCCGAGAGCTTGTGGCGGCCCACGATGTTTTCCTGCTCCTCAACAGGCACTTTGTTCCAGCGCTGAAGATCGTGAAGATATTTCTGCACGATCACATAGCTTCCGCCGGAAAAATCAGAATCCTCATCGCCAACGAGGGTGGCGTCCGCCGCTGCCTGACCGGCAGGATTTTCCGTGCCGTCGACGAAGCCGATCAGGTCGCGATCGTCAAAAAACTTGAAGCCATGCACCTCATCCTGCGTGGAAACGGCGCCGGAAAGCCGCGACATGATGTGCGTCGCCAGTTCGAAGCAGAGGTCCATCGTGGCGGCACGGATATGAAACAGAATATCGCCCGGCGTCGACACGGCATGATGCACGCCCTTGATCTCGCGGAAGGGGTGAAGGTCCTTGGGCCGCGGCGCACCGAACAGCCTGTCCCAGGCTTCAGAGCCGAACCCCATGACACACGATAGCTGGCCATTGAGGTTGCGAAACCCGACGCCCCGCATCAGGCTGGACAGATCGGCGCATAATTCCCGCACCGGCTTTTCGGCCGCCGCATCGGGATTGATGGTCGCCACCATGAATATCGCCGCCCGCGTGAGCCTGCTGGCGACGGACTGTGAAACGGGAGGCGGAAGGCTTGAAACCATGACAGGCCCATCAAAAAATTGACTGACCGCATGAGCATGCCACGGGCGCGAAACCACGCAAAGCCGGTTTTGAAAACCTGGAATGGTGGGCGATGTAGGACTCGAACCTACGACCCGCTGATTAAGAGTCAGCTGCTCTACCACCTGAGCTAATCGCCCGTCCCAAAGGACGCACGGCTCCGAAACCGGAGCCGACGGCGGGGTCTATACGTGCCCCGCCGCCGCTTGTCTATGCCTTTTTGAGCGCCCTGTTGACACCTGAAATCACCGCCTTGAGCGAGGCGACGACGATGTTCTTGTCGATGCCCACGCCGAAAATGGTGGAGCCATCGGGGAGCCTCAGTTCCACATAGGCCACGGCCGTTGCATTGGCGCCCGTGCCCATGGCGTGCTCGCGATAATCGGCGAATTCAAAGGCAAGCCCGCTGTCCTTGCGGATGGCGTCGACGAAGCCGTCAATCGGGCCATTGCCCTTGCCGTGAATGGTCTTGAGCTTGCCATCCACCGTGACCTTGGCTGTCACGGCCTGGTTGCCGTGATCTTCCTTCGTCGCATATTCGAGGAAGCCATAGCGGCCATTGCCATCGAGATATTCCTTCTCGAAGGCGCTCCACAGCCGGTCGGCGGGAAGCTCCACGCCTTCCCCGTCGGCGATGGCCTGCACCACCTTGGAGAACTCCACCTGCAGGCGGCGCGGCAATTCGATGCCATGTTCCTTCTCGAGGATATAGGCGATGCCGCCCTTGCCCGATTGCGAATTGATGCGGATGACGGCCTCATAGCTCCGCCCCAGATCGAGCGGATCAATGGGGAGATAGGGCACCTCCCACAAGGGCCGGTTGGAGGCCGCCATGGCCTTGAAGCCCTTGTTGATGGCGTCCTGATGCGAGCCCGAAAAGGCGGTGAACACCAGATCACCCGCATAGGGGTGGCGCGGATGCACGGGGAGCTGGTTGCAATATTCCGCCATGCGCACGAGATCGTTGATGTTGGAACAGTCGAGCGCCGGATCGATGCCCTGGCTGAACATGTTCATCGCCAGCGTGATGATGTCCACATTGCCGGTGCGCTCGCCATTGCCGAACAGCGTGCCTTCCACGCGGTCTGCCCCCGCCATCAGCGCCAGTTCGGTGGCGGCAACGGCGCAGCCCCGGTCATTGTGGGGATGCAGCGAATAGAGGATCGAATCGCGGTTCTTGATGTTGCGGATGCACCATTCGATCTGGTCGGCATAGACATTGGGCGTTGCCATCTCAACCGTGGACGGCAGGTTGAGGATCAGCTTCTTGGCCGGAGTCGGCTGGTAGACATCGATCACCGCCTCGCAGATCTCTTTCGCAAAATCGAGTTCGGTGCCGGTGAAGCTTTCCGGCGAATATTCGTGCCGGATCACCTTCTCCATCCCCATCTCACGCTCGATCTGGCAAATGAGCGCCGCACCCTTCACCGCAATGTCGATGATGCCCTTGCGGTCGAGCCGGAACACCACGCGGCGCTGCAGTTCGGAGGTAGAGTTATAGAGATGGACGATGGCGCTCTTGACGCCTTTCAGGCTTTCGAAGGTGCGGCGGATCAGTTCTTCCCGCGCCTGGGTGAGCACCTGAATGGTCACGCCATCGGGGATCTTGTTGTTTTCGATCAGGTAGCGGACGAAATCGAAATCCGTCTGCGAGGCCGAGGGGAAGCCAACCTCGATTTCCTTGAACCCCATGGCGAGCAGCGCATCGAACATGCGCATCTTGCGGTCCTGCCCCATGGGCTCGATCAGGGCCTGGTTGCCGTCACGGAGATCGACGGAACACCAGATCGGCGGCTTGGTGATGGTGCGGCTGGGCCACTGCCGGTCGGCCAAGTTCACGGCCGGAAACGGGCGGTATTTTTCTTGCGGAGCGATCATCATGGGAATTTGGTCTCTTGCCTGGTCTTAGCTGGGTTTTGAAGCGTCAGTCCCCGGAGAGCCAAGGCAAAGCCCGGCCGGCCCTCAGGGGCAGCTAAGAAGGAGAAGCCCAAGCGCGCTCAGGGCTTGGGGCCCCGAGGTCAGAACCGGAATGGCGCGCGCGTTGGACATGGGAAGGCTCTATAGGGGATTGCCCGGAAATGCGCAACCTGCCACGGGAAGGATGAATTAACGGCAAATGCGCAATATCCGGGGCGAGATGTCTGAAGTTGCCGTCATCATCGTGAATTACGGAACCGCCGCGCTGGCCATCGGCGCGGTGGAAAGCGTGCTGGCGCATGAGCACGGCGGGCGAAGCGTCGAAATCCACCTTGTTGACAACAATTCCCCCGGAACGGATCGCGCCATTCTGGCCGAAGCCGCACAGGGCTGGGGCAGCCGCGTGACGTTTTACCCCGAAACCGAAAATCACGGGTTTGGGCGCGGCAACAATGTTGTGCTGAACAGGCTGGCGGAACGGGGCGAACCGCCGCGCTTCATCCTTTTTCTCAATCCCGATGCGCGGCTCAAAACCGATTGCATCGACGAACTGGCGCAATTCCTTGCCACCCATCCAAGGGCCGCAATTGCGGGCTGCGGCGTGGACGATCCCGCGCGCGGAACGGCGGCCTATTCGGCGTTCCGCTTTCCGGGAATGTGCTCGGCTTTCTTCGGTGCGGCGCGGCTCGGGCCGGTTTCAAGGCTATTCCAGCGCTGGATGATTGCCCTGCCGCCGGACATGCCTGAGGCAGAGGTGGACTGGGTTTCAGGCTCGGGCTTTCTGGCGCGGTTTGATGCCATCCGCAGCGTGGGGTTTTTCGATCCCGGCTATTTTCTCTATTTCGAAGAAACCGACATGATGTTCGCGCTCAAGAAAGCCGGGTGGCAGGTGTGGTTCTGCCCCACCTCCCGCATCGTGCATATCGAAGGCGCTTCAACCGGCGTGCACAACCGCGATATGGCTGCGAGACGCACGCCGCCCTATTGGTTTGAAAGCTGGAAACGCTTTCATGCCAAAAATTACGGAGCACTTTACGCAAGGGCATGCGCAATGGCGCAGCTCTCGGGCTCGGCCGTCGACAGATGCATCACCCTCCTTACCGGGCGAAACCAGGAACTGACGGCTCATTTCGTGAGGGATTTTCTCCAGCAGGCCGTCATTCCGCTGTTCAAGCCCGGCGGAACGCGCATCGGGTAGCGGACCTTTCCGGTTTTAGCACCGGGCCACGATGCAAACCGGGTCTCGCCAGCGTCCGGCACGCATCGCCCGCTCTGTTATCACTTAAAAAATGTGGTAAAGAGGCCACAGGATCAGCGCATCTCAGGGTTGCGCTTGTGAAGCAAGCAGCCCTGTGTAAGCCTGAAAAAATATAACTTAATTTCCGCGAGACACCTTGCCCGACTCAGCCCCACCCGAACTTGATATCCCCTATTACCGCGACACCAACGCAGACCTTGCGGGGTTTGACGATGCGGCACTCGCCACGCATTTCGTCAAGTTCGGAGCGGCTGAAGGGAGACCCTCAGCACCTGCCGCCTATCGCGCCGGGCTGATCGCCAACGCCGAAGAGGAAGCGTCGATCCTTGAAATCGGCCCCTTCTGCAATCCCGTGATCCGTGGGCGGCAAGTCCGCTATTTCGACGTTCTCGATACCGAGCAGCTCATCGAACGCGCACGTGAACAGGGATACAAATTCCAGAAAGCCCCTAAAATCGATTTCGTGTCGCCGCTCGGCGACCTGTCGGTGGTTGACCGCACCTTCGATGCCGCCATCAGCGCTCATTGCATCGAACATCAACCCGATCTCGTGCGCCATCTCAAACAGGTGGCGGACTTGCTGAATCCCGGCGGCCGCTACTACCTGATCGTGCCGGATCAGCGCTATTGCTTCGATCACTTCATTGCACCTTCCACACTCGCGGGGGTTGTCGAAGCGCACCATGCCGGCCGCATGCGTCACCGTCTCGCCAGCGTGATCGAACATCGCGCCCTTACCACCCACAACGACCAGAAGCGGCATTGGGCGGGAGATCACCTGGATAAGGATTATTTTTCCACCATCGCCTCACGCACCGAAGCGGCCTTGGCCGAATATGACGGCGCGGGCGAAGGCTATATCGACGTGCATGCGTGGCAGTTCACGCCGGAAAGCTTGCGCGCAATCATGGCGCAATTGGCTAAACTTTATTATTCTCCCTTTGATCCGTCGCTTGTTTTTGCAACGCCTTCGGGCAAGAACGAATTCACCGCCGTGTTGACGAAACGCGGATAAAGTTCTGACACAGTCAGGCGTCACTAGAAGCTGGTGACTGGAATACAGGATATCCGATGAAGACCGCACTTACCGCCCTATGCCTATTGGTTCTGATCGTAAGCCCCGCGCTGGCCGACGATTGCGCCAAGGACATCGCAAAGATTGATCAGGCGTTGGCAAAGCCCGACGCGGTGAAGCCCGAAGACCGCCCGCAACTGGAAGACATGCGGAACCAGGCTGTCCAGCTTTGCGGCGCCGGCAACACCCAGGAAGGGCTGGACGTTACCGGCGAAGCCAAGGCGATGCTGAACATTCAATAGGCTGTTCAGAGATCAAGAACGCCTTCCATCACCTGCACCGCCTGGCCTGCGACGCGCACGGCCTCAAGCTTTGATTCCCTGACGCCGATTTCGAGCGTGAGGTCTGACGGGCGGCCCATCTCATAGCCCTGTTCCAGCCGAAAGCGATTGAGACCGTCCCGCAATACCCCGGAAGCCCGCAATTGCGAGGCGAGCAAGGCGGTGGCCGATCCCGTGGCGGGATCCTCGGGGATTCCCGCCGTGGGCGAATACATCCGGGCGCGGAATGCCGTCTCCGCGTGATCACCGCCCTCCGTGTAAAGATAAGCCGAATCGACGCCCAGCCTTTGCATCAGCGCCGACCAATGCGGTTCGCACACGCGTGATGTGATGAGCGCAGCGCGGTTTTTGACCGGCACGTATAAAAACCTCGGGCCCCCCTCATGAACGCCGATGCTGTGATTGCCGAACCCGATCTCGCCTGAGGTGAGAGACAGCGCAAGCGCCGCCTCCTGCGCGGATGGCAAGGGCACGTCAACCGCATAAGGGATGACCGGCGCCGTCAGCATGGCGCGCGGCACATCGCCGATGCGGGACACTTTGACAGGCACCAGCCCCGCCTGCTCCTCCAGCCGTATCTCGGTTTCGAAGGAACATCCCTGCTTGTATTTGCGCGATGCCAAATGAATGGCGCATCCCAGAGTGGGATGCCCGGCAAAGGGAATTTCTCCCACGGGAAAGAAAATGCGCACCCTCGCCGTGTTGGCGGCGTCTTGCGGCGCCATCACAAAGATCGTCTCGGACAGATTGAACTCGCGCGCGATGGTTTGCATCTGCTCCGTAGACAGACGATCAGCATCCATCACGATGGCGAGCGGGTTGCCGCCAAACTTCCGCGCCGTGAAAACATCATAGGTGGCGAACGGCAGCTTCACGGAATCGTTTGTTCCGTGCGCTGGCCTGCCTTCACCTCAATGTCCTTTTCACCCAGCACGGTTCCCGCTCCGTCATAGGCTTTGACGTGGTACACCCCGGCATTGAACGGCTTGTTGAATTCCGTTCCATACTCGGTCCCGATGCGCTGCGCCTCGCCCGAAATATCCTTGGTGCTGCTGAAAATATCGAAAGACGAAGCGGACGCGGCTTTCACATTCAGATATCCGGCATTCAGGTTGAAGGTGATCTTGCTTGTCTGCGCGGCGGTGACATCGCCTTCCATCTCGGCGTGGGCATAGCCGGAATCGGCGGTAAAAAGATAATGCCCTGCCGGCAGGAAGATGCGCGCCAACGCATCATAGCTGGTGGTGATGCGCGGATGCTGGCCATCGGAATCCGCAACCGCCTGATGCACCTCGAAGGTCATGTCTTTCGATGCGGCGGGGCCCTTGTCTGAAAATAAGGCCGAGATCTCCGCCTGCCCCGCGCCCAGGATCAGCGTGAGATTGGTTTCCTTGCCCGCCGTTATGGTGAAGGGCATGCTGGCCTTCGCCTCTCCGAGATCGAGCACGAGCGTATAGGAGCCCTGATTGAGCAACATCTTGGGTGTTACGTCATAGCTGGTGGCGAGGTGATCTCCGCTGGGCAGAACAACCTCCCAGGAAATGCCGCTGGAATTGGCGGGGGTCTTTTCGTCCAGCATTCCCGTTGCATTCAGAATTCCCGCATTGAGCACCACTTCAACATCGGCAACCTTGCCCGCCGTCACGGTGAACGGGACTTTCACGCGTGCGTAACTCACCGATACGTCCGCAACATAATCGCCCGGAGCCAGGTTTTTCTTCAGGTCGACGGCATAGTCTGAGGAAACCACCTCGCCGTCGCTACCATCCGTTGTCGCCTTGCGGATATCCCATGAGGGCTGCGTGAAGGGGTTCGCCAGTTCGACATTGCCGGCAAGCCACACATGGCCCTTCATGGTAATGCCGGGAGGTGCGGGTTCCGGTGGCGCCGTCTGTGTCTCCGTGACCTCCACCGTCTTGGTCAGCGCCTTTTCAAGTTCATCCGCATTGCTGGCGACGATGGAGATGCCGCCGGTTTTCTCCGCCAGGCATTTGAGCTGCCCCGCCGCTGCCGGATCGTCGAGCCCAAATCCCACGGTGTGGACGGTAAGATTGACGCCCGTTGATTTCAATTCTTCCGCCACCGAACAGGGATCAAGCCCGCAGGTTTCAATGCCATCGGACACGAGAATGACGGTGGCTTTTTTCTCCGTGTATTGCAGCGATTCCGCCGCCATTTTCACAGCGGCCGTCATCGGCGTCTTGCCCTTGGGGCTGAGGCCGTTGACCTTCGCCATGAACGCCGCGCCGTCGAGGGGGCCGGGCTCGCTCAAGACTTCAATATCATCGCACGAGCCTTTTTGCCGGTGGCCATAGGCAATGAGGCCAAGTTCATCCTCGGGCTTCCAGTTGGTGACGATCTTGCCCACCACCTCCTTGGCGATATCCATTTTGGACTTGCCGTCGATCTTCGCGCGCATGGACCCCGATGCGTCGAGGACGAGGATGACTCTTTGCCCGTCTTCCGCGGCACGCGCCGGTTGCAAGATCGCAAACACCGACAGGATGGCGAGGCAGAGAATTCGGGCGAGTCGCATGGGAAAGCTCCGTCAAACAGGCGGCGGGAGCCTCGCAGCAAGCCTTCTGTCCGTCAACTCTCATTCCGGCTTGCAAGAATTTCCTGAATGATCACTTGGGCATAGCTAGGCATTCTTGAATCAATCTGGGAAGTCGAGCGGATCGCTTCGATACTGTCCAGTTCGGGAGACGAGTCGCTTTCAAGATGAGCCCGGCACCGTGCCGCGAGAGTTGAGTAGTCTTCCGCGGCGCGAAAAGTCCGGACCACGGCAAGGCGCTGGCCCTCGAACACCGCGAACAGGCGGCCCTCCTCCGCATCACGCAAATCAATCCCGGTTTCTTCCAGAAGTTCGGTGCGCATCGAGGCCAAAATGTCGATGCGGCCATCCGGCAGCACATCGCGCGGCTCAAGCGAACCCGATGGTGGATAGGCCTTCCCCGCATTGGCCGTGGCGCTGCCCATCACGCCGAACAATAGCGCGCCGCAGGCGGTGACGACGGCAGGGACACCAAAGCAGTTGCGCACGCTGCGATCCGGCCAGCCCCAATCACGCCATGCGACAAAACTGGCAAAATCGCTCAAGGCAAAGCGCGCATGGAGGATATTGTCTTGAACCTCCGCTGCCATGCAGACAAGCACTTCGCCATTCCACAGATGAGGATTGGCCGCCACGCGGGCCTGCCAGTGATCGAGAATTCTTGCGCGCTCGGCTTCGGCAAATTCCCAGCGCCGATCCCCCATGCGAAGATCGAGGCCTTTGAGCGGCACAGCCCCCGCCATCAGCCAACGATAGCCTTGTAAATAAGGTCAATCGACACCAGCGCCAGCGCCACTTCCACGATGCGGAAAAACAGCTTTTCGGGAATGACGCGCGTGGCGTGATAGCCGATCCAGGCCCCCACGATCGCTGCAGGCGCAAGCCATGCCGCCAGTTCGAGATTGCCGGTGTTGAACTGGCCCAAAGCCCAATAGGGCGGCAACTTGATCAGGTTGACATAAGCAAAGAGGATCGTGCTGGTGCCCGCGAATACCATCTTCGGAAGTTTTTGCGGCAGCGTGTACATCTGGAACGGCGCGCCGCCGGAATGCGAGACGAAACTGGTAAAGCCGATCAGCGTGCCCCAGAACACGCCGCGCGGCACATCGGCATCCTTCTTCGGAATATTGCCGCGCTTCATCACCGCATTGACGCAATACCATAATCCGATCAGGCCGATGAGTGCGGTGACGATCCGCTCATTGGTGAACGACGCCGTAGCCCACCCGAACGCCACCCCAAGCGTGGCGGACGGCGCGAGGATCAAGAGATTCCGCAGATCATATTCGCGGCGGTAGAACCACAGCCCGAACCAGTCGCTGACGATATAGATCGGAAGGAGCAGTGCCGCGGCCTGAAACGGCGGCATCACCAACGCCAAGAGCGGTACGCCGAGAATGCCCACCATCGGCAAGCCGCCTTTTGACAATCCGACCGTGAAGGACGCGAGGATCGCCAGGGCATAAAAAATCCAGCCGGTCATTGGCCATCCGGCTCAGGCTTGAGGCGCAGGGCGTCATGATCCACGCCGAGAAAACAGCATAGCATCTCCACCGTGAAATTGTGATCTTCGCGCTGCGGGATGCCCGATACGGTGACGGCGCCGATCACGCCCGTGCCGATGACGTGAATGGGAAAGCTGCCGCCATGCGCCGCATGCTCGCCCGGGTCCCAGCCGCGGTCGGAAACAGTTTCGCTCTTTTGCAAGAGTTCGCGCCCGATGCGGTAGGAGCTTTTGTGGGCGCGCAGCGTGCTGTTGCTCTTGCGCCTCACCCAGTTGGGATTATCGGCCTCGCTGCCCGCGAGTGCTGCATAAAACAACGGCCGCCCCGCATGCCGGATGTCGATCACGAGGGGCAGCTTCCGCGCCAAAGCCTCCGCCTGCATCATGCTTCCCAGAGCCCAGGCATCGGCCTCATTGAAGTGCGGAAAGCGCAGGCGTTCTTCCTGCAGCTTCAGTTGCGCGATGTCGCCGGCCAGTGACACGTGATAGTCCCCATTTGAAACAGTTTAGAAGCCTTGTTAACGCGCTGTTAAGCAGGCCTTGCGCCTTCTTTGCCCGTGGCACTCAAACTGCATTGGCTCAATCCGGAAAACAACTGCATTTCGGGAGCAGCCCCCATGTCGATTGCCCATCAACGGATTGGCGCCATCCGCATCCAGACCGGTGACGGCGCCACGAGCCGCCCGAAATCCGCGGAAATGACCCCTGGCCCCGGCTTTCGCGTCCGGATGGAGATTGACCGCCCCGACCCAATTCTTCTGACTCGTTTCCGCGATTTCGAGACGCCGGACATTTCCGACATCCTGAACCGCATGTACACGATGAGCCCGGAAATCCGGAACGTGGTGAACACCAACATGCTTGTGGGCCCCGCCCTCACCGTCAAGGTGTTTCCCGGCGACAATCTCATGGTGCACAAGGCGCTCGATGCGGCAAAGCCGGGCGACGTTGTGGTGATCGACACATCCGGCAGCCAGCGCAATGCGGTGCTCGGCGATCTCATCACCAACAAGGCGAGGCATCGCGGCGTGGCGGGCTTTATCGTCGATGGCCTGGTGCGCGATCTTCCCGGCCTCAGGGAGGCCGGATTGCCGGTCTTCGCCCGCGGGATCACGCCATTCGGGCCTTTGCACCGGGGGCCGGGAGAGCTGAATTACGCCGTGAGCTGCGGCGGCATTGTGGTCAATCCCGGCGACATCATCGTGGCCGACCAGAGCGGCATCGCGGTGATCCGCCGCGAGGTGGCGGAAGACACGCTGATAAGGCTGCACGCCCATCGCGCCCGCATGATGCAGTATGTGGCCGAGGTGAAGGCGGGCCGCTTCTCCAATGAATGGGTGGACCGCCAGCTTGAAGCTGATCACTGCCTGGTGGAATAATGCCATCCACCAGCCACATCACCCGTCTGGCCTTCCGGGCGCTGCGCGTCGCCGATGTTCCGGCCATGCGCCAGCGCCTTCAGTTTCAAGCGCTACGGCAGCGCTATTACAAGGATTACTGGCGCCGCGTGGCGCGTGAACTGGGCGGCCACACCGAGGAATTGGGCTCGGGCTTCACCCGCATCTCCACGGGGTCACGGTCCACGATTGTCCGCCAGGGCGAGTTGCGGCTGGATGACCACCTGACGCTCGAACTGATGGGGAACAAGCGCCTGACCTACCGTCTCATGTTGGAACAGGATTGCGCGCTGCCGCGCCATGCCTGTTTCACCCTTGGCGATCTCCGGCCAGCCTTGTCCCTGCTTGAAACGGCGGGAGGCTCCATCGTGGTCAAGCCCGCATCCGGCACCGGCGGCGGCAACGGCGTTATCACCAACATCCGGAGCCGGCGCGCTTTGCGCTATGCCGCCTTTCTCGCCAGCCGGTTTGATACGACCCTGCTGGCGGAAGAGCAGCTCGAAGGACACTCTTACCGCCTGCTCTATTTCGACGGCGTTCTGCTCGATGCCGTTCGCCGCGATCCGCCGGGCGTCACGGGTGATGGCCACAGCAGCATCGGCCAGTTGATGAGAGCCGAGACCGCGCGGCGGCTGGACTGGGAACCTTTCACGGCTCTGAGCCCGCTTGCACTTGATCAGGAAGCACGCACCACACTGGCGCTTCAAAAGCTCGCTCCATCAACCGTACCTGACCGGGGCCAGTGGGTCATGGTGAAGACCGCCACAAATCAGAATGCGGCGGCGGAAAACCATGTTGTGACCGGGCGCGTGCACCCCGCGACGGCACTCGGCTGTTCAAGGCTGGTCAATGCGCTGGGGGTGCGCCTGGCCGGCGTCGACATCATCGCCCGCGACATTGCGAAGCCCCTGGGGCCCGCCAACGGCATGATCGGCGAGATAAACACCACGCCCGGCCTCCATCATCATGATCTCGTATCGGCACAGCCCGAAGGAGACATGGCTGGAACCCGCATCATAAGGCAAATGCTGGAGGACAGGGTATTAACGGAACACTCACCGGCCTTGCACATGGTGGCGGGATGAAGCTCGATACCTCCACGCCGGTCTTGATCCTGGGCGGCAAGGAAAACGCGCTGTCGGTCACGCGCCACCTCGGCCGCCGCGGCATTGCGGTGAGGGTGAGCGGGCCGGCAAACTGCTGGGCCTTGCATTCCCGCTATTGCGTGCAAGCGTTTCGTGTTCCCACCGAGGAAAATCCGCAGAATTTCTGGAAGCGCCTTCTTCTCGGCAACACGCGCGATCTCGACGGGCACATCCTCTTCGCCATGAGCGATGAGGCGCTGGTGTTCCTCAACGCCAACCGGGCTGATCTCGGAGAGCGCTACAAACTCGACGACAGCGATCCGCAATTGCAGCGCGACTTTCTCGACAAGAAGCGCACGCTCGAAATCGCCGAAGCGGCAGGCGTGGGCGCGCCGCGCCATTGGGACGTCACCGGTACGACAGATCTTGAAGCGCTCTCGAAATCCGTCACCTATCCCGTCGCGGTAAAGCCGATCGAATCGCACAGCTTCGCCAAAATATTCGGAACCAAGCTTTTCATCGTGAAGGAGGATCCGGAAGTCCTGCAGCAGAAGCTCGCCCTCGCGCGCGACAACAATGTGCCGGTCTTCGTGGTTGAAATGATTCCGGGGCCTGACTCCCTGCTCTCCAGCTATTACACCTATCGCCTGCGCGATGGCCGCCGCCTGTTCGATTTCACCAAGTGCATCCTCCGCCGCTGGCCGGTCAACCGTGGCAACGCGTGCTATCACGCCACCGCCATTCTGCCGGAGACTGCGGCCGCGGGGCAGAAATTTTTCGACGCCGCGGGCCTTCTGGGTCTCGGCAACATCGAGTTCAAACGCGACATGCGCGACGGGCAATTGAAAGTCATCGAGGTGAACGCCCGCTTCACTGCCGCGCAGGAACTGGTGCGGCGCGCCGGCGTGCCGATTGATCTGATCGTCTACAGCCATTTGACCGGCCAGACGCCGCCCCAGGCAAAGCAGGGCAAGCGCCGCCTGTATTTCTGGTATCCCATGCGGGATGTGCTGGCATTCAGGGAATTGCGCAAAGCCGGTCAGTTGTCGCTCGGAAGCTGGCTCAAGAGCATCACCACCACCTCGCACGTATTTCCATTGCTGTCGCTCCGCGATCCCGTGCCGATGGCGGGCGCGGCCTACGCGGTGCTGCAGCATCTCTCGGTATAGGCTGTGCGGATCGGCGTTGATGAACTGGAATCCGGCGTCCGCGCCCTGTTCATGGCCTGCGGCGCGGGGCCCGTGCAGGCCGCATCCGTGGCCCGTCATATCGCCTGGTGTGAGAGTGTGGGCCGCGCCAATTTTGGCATCGAGCGCATTCCCATCCTGATCCGGCGCCTGCGGGAGGGCGTGGTTGATGGGCGGGGCAACATGGCGTTTGAAGCCTTGGCCCCCTCTCTCGCCCGTCTTGATGCCGCCCAAGGTTTTGGGTTCGATGCAGCAGAGCGTGCCATGGATCACGCGATTGACCTGGCAAGAGCGACGGGCATCGGCGTTGTCGGCGTGAAAGACAGCAACTTTTCCGGCTGCGGCGCATATTACGTCAATCGTGCCGCCGAGGCGGGAATGATCAGCCTCGCGCTTTCCAACTCATTCCCGAAAGTTACGGCGCACGGCGGCCTGAAGCCCGTGCTTGGCACCAACCCCTTTGCCTTCGGAGCCCCCGCACGCGATGGCCGCCATCTGCTGTTCGACATGGCGACGTCCGCCCTCGCGGGTTCAACCGTGCGGGAACATATGGCAAAAGGCATTCCCCTGCCGGAAGGCCTCGCGATCGATACCGAAGGCCAAGCGATTACCGATCCTTCGAAGGTGGCGGGGGGCGCGCTTCTGCCCTTTGGTGGCGCCAAGGGATATGGCCTGTCGCTCCTGGTTGAAATCCTGAGCGGCGTGCTGACCGGCGCTGGCATCGGCCCCGGCGTTGCCTCGATGTACAGCGATTTTTCCCGCAGCGGCGATAATGGCCAGTTTCTGCTGGCGCTCGATGTTTCGCGCTGGATGGATTGGGAAAGCTATTTCACCCGGTTTGAAACCTTGCTCGCCCTCCTCCACACGTCGGGCAACGGTGTTCTGTTTCCCGGCGAAATCCGCTGGGAGCATCGGCAGCGCGCCCTGTCGGAAGGTGTCACCGTGGACGGCAGGCGCTGGCAGGAGATTCTGAAACTCAACCCTGCGCCGTAAGGCGTGCCGCAACATCTTGCGCCGCACCCGAGGTGCCGATCCAGTGGGTCTTGAGAAATGTCAGGCGCCCCGGTCCCAGCGCAGTGCCATCAACCACGACGCCCGCCAGTTCCGATCCGCCAAAGCCCCACCAAGGCGAGTCGTATTTGCAGACGATCCAGTGATTGTCATCATCGCCCAGGCGGCGGTAGTCCAGCGACACCCGGTCGATCTCGGTCGCATTCGGCGTGACGTCGAGGTGCTGCCCATCCGGCTCGACCGCGGCCAGCGAGGCCATGCACTCACTCACCCGCACGGCATCCCCCGGCAAACAGCCGGCAAGCATGCAAACAAGCCCCAGGCAGAGCGGGATGCGTTTCATGGCCCAATCAAAACCCTACCCCATGAAAAACGCAACAGAATTCCAGACTGCATCCGCGAATGTGAATTCCAAGTAATCTTGCCGGATATTACGCGCAATTCATTTAGTTGACACGATTGCACCATGAACCGCGCCCAAGCGTGAATGGCCTAGCGGTCGAGTCACCTCTGCCCCCGGCAGCTAACCTCCGGGAAAAACCACAGGAATTTCCCGGGAACTGCAACGCATCCACGGGATGGGACGGAACATGTCACCACTTTTCAAAGCTTCTCTGATGAGCCTCGCGCTGGTTTCGGCATCGGTTGCACTGATGCCGGCGGCGGCAAACGCCAAGTCGAATTTCATGACCGAATGCTCGGCCCGCTACAAGGCGGCCAAGGCGGCGGGCACTGTCACCGATGCGACCAAGTGGTCGGACTATATGAAGAGCAGCTGCGCCGACCTCAAGGCGAGCTCCGACACCCAGCCTGCGGATAACACCACGGCCGCCGCCCCTGCCCCCGCCACCACAACCAAGAAGAAAGCGGCGGCAACCACGGCGGCCCCCGCATCCACGGCCAAGACAACGGATGCCAATGGCGGCTTCATGCAGACCTGCAGCGCCAGCTGGAAACAGCTCAAGGACGCCAATCAGGTTCCCTCGGGCATGAGCTGGAAGGCGTTTGTGAAAGGCGGCTGCAACGTGCAGGATTCAGCCAGCGCCGCTGAGGAAAAGACGACGCCATCCGAACCGGATTCGGGTGCCGACTGGTCGAACATCGCCGTGAAGACCACCGACAAGAACGGCAAGCCCTTCACGCCCGGCCAGATTGCGCTGCACCAGCGCATGAAGGAGTGCGGCAATGAATGGCGCACCGACAAGGCCGCGAACACGCTCCCCGCCGGCTCCAAATGGCCGCAGTTCTGGTCGGCCTGCAATACGCGGTTGAAGAGCAATCAGGGCTGATCGTCATGGCACTCAATGCTCAATCCGTCGTCGATGCCGTGGCGCAGAAGGCAGGCCTTTCTCCCGCCACCGCGGAGAAAGCGGCAGGCACCATTCTCTCGGTGATCCAGCAGGAGGTTGATCCCGCAACAGCGGCAAAAATCTTCCAGGCGATTCCGGGGGCATCCGATCTTGCCGCGGCCAACCGCGTCACGCCCTCGGGCGGCGGCATTCTCGGCACCATCGCCAGCAGCGTGCTGGGCGCGAAGGGCGGCATTCTCGCCGCAGGCTTCAGCCAGCTCGAGGCATCAGGCCTCACCATGACGCAGATCGAAGCGGCGAGTTCGGCACTCGTGGCGTGGGTCAGGCAGAATGGCGGTGCAGGCCTCGCGAAGGAAATCGGCAACGCCATCCCGGGCCTGCCGCACTGATCTGAACCCGGGCGGGAAACCGCCCGGGCTACCCTTGACTGTCAAACGCAGTCCGCGCCGCGCGCACGCTGTCATGATGATCGGCCGACCACGTGACCAGGACACCCAGCGGATCGAGAAGCGATTGGCCGAGCGGCGTCAGCGCGTATTCCACGCTGGGCGGCACCGTGGGATAGACGGTGCGCGACAGAAATCCGTCACGCTGCAGATGGCGCAATGTCTCGGTGAGCATGCGCTGCGAAATATCGGGCACGCGCCGCCGCAATTCGCCAAAGCGCAACGGCCCATCGCGCAATTCCATCATCAGGAGCACGCTCCATTTGTCGCCGATCCGGTCCAGCACGTCACGGATCGGGCAACGCCCGTCCAGCCCCGCATCCCGCCGCCTGACAATGCGAACGGGTGTTTCAACGGTTACTTCAAGGGAACCAGCCATGGGAAAAGTGCCTGCTTGCGTTATCTTCAATAGTCTCTAATTGAGACTTACTCATCAAATGAGATTAACGCAACAGGAAAGGTTCCCTCATGTATCTCGTCACCGGCGCTGCGGGCCATTTTGGCCGCCTCGTGATCGACAGCCTGCTGAACGATCAGAAGATTCCCGCCAGCCAGATCATCGCCACCACCCGCAAGCCGGAGACACTCGCCGATCTCGCCACGAAAGGCATTCAGGTGCGCGCCGCCGATTTCAACACGCCTGAGACGCTCGCCACAGCGTTCAAGGGCGCGGACCGCCTGCTCCTCATCTCAACCGACACCCTGGACAAGCCGGGCCTCCGCCTCGCCCAGCACAAGGCCGCCGTGGCTGCGGCGGAGAAGGCCGGGGTGAAGCATATCGTCTATACCTCGCTCCCCGCGCCCGAGACGTCTGCCGTGAGTTTCGCGCCCGATCATCTGGGCACCGAACAGGCGATTGCCGCGTCGAAAATCCCCGGCTGGACCATCCTGCGCAACAACTGGTATGCCGAAAACCTCTTCCATTCCCTGCCGCACGCGCTGGCCTCCGGCGCCTGGTATTCCGCCGCGGGTGATGGCCGCATCGCCTATGTGGCGCGCGCGGATGAGGCAAAGGCCGCCGCTGCCGCGCTCGCGTCGAAAGCATCGGACAAAGCCACCTACACACTCACCGGCACCAAGGGGTTCACGACACGCGAAATCGCAGCACTTGTCTCCGCCAACGTTGGCAAGCCGCTTGCCGTTGTCGATGTGCCGGAAGAAGGCCTCGTGAAGGGAATGACCGGCGCCGGCATCCCCGAACCTGTGGCGCGCGTCTTCGCCTCCTTCGACACCGCCGCCCGCAAGGGCGATCTCTCGATGGTGACGGGCGATGTGAAGAAGCTCACCGGCAAGGAGCCGCAGAGCTTTGAAGCATGGCTCGCCGCCAACAAGGCCGCTTTTGCGGGATAAGCAAAATCTCTGCTAGGAAGGGTCGAACACGATCCTTCCTGGCTCCCATGATCAACACTCTTGCCATCGCCGGTTACCGCTCGCTCCGTGACGTGAAGCTGCCCCTGGGGCCGCTCAATGTCGTCACCGGGGCGAACGGTTCTGGAAAGTCCAGCCTCTACCGCGCCATCAGGCTTCTGGCGGAGGTGGCGCAGGGGCGCATCATTCCCTCGCTCGCCCATGAAGGAGGCCTCGCCTCCACGCTCTGGGCTGGTCCTGAAACAATCGCGCGCAGCGTGAAGCAGGGCCTTCATGCGGTGGAAGGAACGCGGCGGAAGAACCCCATTAGCCTCAGGCTTGGGTTCTCAGGCGATGATTATGGCTATGCCATCGACATCGGCCTACCGGTGCCGGATTCAACGATGTTTGGCAGCGATCCCGTGATCAAGACGGAGAGCCTGTGGACGGGCGAAAAGCTCGGACGCTCCAATGAGTTTGCCTCCCGCCACGGCCCTTCCGCGCGCATCCGCGATGCCTCGGGCACATGGCAGCAGGCGATGACCACGCTGCAGCCCTTCGACAGCATCATGACCCACTGCGCCGATCCGCGCCAGGGCGCGGAGTTGCTGGTCCTCCGCGAGCGCATGCGCGACTGGCGCTTCTACGATCATTTCCGCACCGACCGCGATGCCCCGGCGCGCAAGCCGCAGGTCGGCACGCGCACGCTCGTGATGGCGGGCGATGGCAGTGATCTTGCCGCCGCCCTTCAGACCATCCGCGAAATCGGCAGCGCCACGGAACTCTCGGACACGATTGACGATGCCTTTCCCGGCAGCAGCATCGAGATCACGGCGAACGACGGATTCTTTGAAGTGGTCATGCAGCAGCACGGCCTTCTGCGCCCGCTGCGCAGCGCTGAATTGTCAGATGGCACATTGCGCTATCTGCTCCTCACCGCCGCCCTGCTCTCTCCCCGGCCGCCCCGCCTCATGGTGCTGAACGAACCTGAGACAAGCCTGCACCCCGATCTTCTGGCGCCACTGGCACGCCTCATCGCGCTTGCCTCCAGCCGCACGCAGATCATCGTCGTCACCCATGCGCAGCCGCTGGCCGATGAACTTTCATCCCTCGCCTCCTGCCGCGGCATCCGGCTGGAAAAACAGTTCGGCGAAACCATCATCGAGGACAATGAGCGCGTGCCATGGGAATGGCCCGCGCGATAAAAATCTGAATTTTTAAGTTTTTAACTCGCAGAACGAAAATGATTTATGTCAATGAATTCGAAGACATGACGAGCGACACCATTCGCAAGATTTCGAATGCTTGATTGGTTAGCCTGTATAGTGGAAATGATTTTATTCTTTTCAATAACGCCCAACTTTTTTGCGTTGCGCTTTAAGAGAGAGCATAGCTGCTTATCGGCTGGATCACGCTCGTACAACTTAATGAACAATTCAAGTGATGATAATCTCTTGAGTTCAAACAAGTCAGGCTTAGAATCGTGAAGCCAATGATCCCTCAGTTCGACAAGGCTTTTTAATGGACTCAGAAATTGTTTACAAAACTTCTTTTTCTCCATGGTAAAAACTGGAGTGCTTCCATGGGAAGCCGCAAAGGTACATGAAGCTGCATAAAACTTATAGCAACGGTCCTGAAATTCACTCGCTCGAACCAAATACATCCACCACGCAAGCTCAAGCTGTTCTGACAGTGGAATGCCAAGCCGCTTGATAGACATCACCACGACCCAAGTTTCTAAACTCTGAATGTCTGAAATTGACTGCGACAAATACAGTGAGCGCCATATGACTTCTGAACGAATGTCGTTAACACCTGCCAATGGTGGATCCCGTTCAGAGCTAATCCACCCCGCAATAATATCTTTGTTGGTAAGCTCTAGTCTGTCAGGTGGCCAATTTTTTACTTCAGCCGTAATAAATGAAAACACCATCTCGACAAACTCCTGGAGTGTCGAAATGGTGCTTGCCATAAGTTGATCTTTAAGAAAGAACGCCTAGTTCCTTGCCTTGTCCACCAGCTTGTTCTTGGCGATCCACGGCATCATCTCGCGGAGCTTGGCGCCCACGGCTTCGATGTTGTGGCTGTCGTTCATGCGGCGCGTGGCCTTGAAGCGGGCAGCACCCGATTTCCATTCCTGCATCCACCCGCTGGTGAACTTGCCCATCTGGATGTCCTTCAGCACGCGGCGCATCTCGGCCTTGGTTTCATCCGTGATGATGCGGGGGCCCGTGACATATTCGCCCCACTCCGCCGTGTTGGAGATCGAATAGTTCATGTTGGCGATGCCGCCCTCATAGATGAGGTCGACGATGAGCTTCACCTCGTGCAGGCACTCAAAATAAGCCATCTCGGGGGCATAGCCCGCTTCCACCAGCGTCTCGTAGCCGGCGCGGATCAGCTCCACGAGGCCGCCGCACAGAACCACCTGCTCGCCGAAGAGATCGGTCTCGCATTCTTCCTTGAAGGTCGTCTCGATGATGCCCGAGCGGCCGCCGCCCACGCCCGAGGCATAGGACAGCGCCAGATCATGCGCATTGCCTGAGGCATCCTGATGAACGGCGATGAGGCAGGGCACGCCGCCACCCTTCTGGTATTCGCCGCGCACCGTATGGCCGGGGCCTTTCGGCGCGATCATCACGACGTCGATCGTCTTCTTGGGCTCGATCAGGTTGAAATGCACATTGAGGCCATGGGCGAAGGCAATCGCCGCGCCGTCGCGGATATTGGGGGCAATCTCGTCGCGCCAGATGTCGGCCTGAAGTTCGTCCGGCGTCGCCATCATCATCAGGTCGGCCCATTTGGCGGCCTCGGCCACCGTCATCACCTTGAGGCCATCGGCCTCCGCCTTCTTGGCGGTGGGAGACCCGGCCTTGAGCGCCACGGCGATGTTCTTGGCGCCCGAATCCTTCAGGTTCAGCGCATGCGCGCGGCCCTGGCTGCCGTAGCCCACGATGACGACTTTCTTGCCCTTGATCAGATTGACGTCGGCATCACGGTCGTAATAGACGCGCATGGCTATTCCCCTGCTTTTCCCATTGAAAACGTTGCGGCGCGGCATAGCGGGCCGGGGCCTTCAAGGCAAGCGGCATGACGGCGGGCGCACTATGCGCCGGAGACGGGCCTGAGCCACCCCCGGTAGTGGACGAGAAGGCCGAACGGCCGCAGTGAAACCCGCACGTCGAACAGGTGGCGGCCATCCGCGCTGGCCCGTTCGGTGGCGTCGACTGCGGGCAGCAGCCAGAGCGGCAGCGGCAGGCTGTGCCAGGACACCCTGACGGGTATCAGATCTATCCCCTGTTCCGTGCCGACCAGCTTCAAGACAAAGCGGAACGGCCCCATATGCTCCTCGATGGTGCTGAGCGCTGCATCGGCATTGGTCATGTAGCTGCGCATGGTGCGGGTGGGATAGATCCGCGCCCAGTGCTCGCCCTTCCCGTCATTCTCGATCACCACCCGCACCGGAACATGGGCGGCCCCCTCGGGAAAGCCGAAAACCTTGGCGATCAGCCGCCCGATCGCCGTCCGCGCACCCTCGACCTCGGCCTCCCCCTCCAGAATGATCGAAGGATCGACGGTGTGGATGGCGCGGGTGATCGCGGGAATTCTTCGCCACGCCTCGCTCAGCGCCGTCTGGAACTGGAACGGCGGCCCAATCTCTTCACGTGTCACCTGCGTCTCCACGCCCAACCGATTCAAATGATTCAGGATTGCATCATAGTCGATCTCGCCTGCCGCGGGCCGGGCACCTGCCGCAACCGAGGGAAGCTGCTCAACCAATGCCAGCGCCGGGAGAACCGGAATATTCGGTCCGATGCCGCGCCGCGCCACAAGGCTCCAGCACAAGCGCGCCGGACGGTCTTCCGCATCACGGCCCGTAACCTCAACCACCATGCCGCCCGCATCGGTGCCGAACCGGTCAAGACTCTCGGCGATGGCCCGGAGCGGCCGCGCCAGCCTTTCCGCGAATGGCAGCACCCCTTTCGACCTGAGCCACGACAGAGCGCGCAGCCCATGATGAAGGATACCCAGCTCCAGCCCGCCCCGGAACTCCGCCCGGATACGGGGCGCATAGCGTTCCGTCAGCAGGTCAAGGTCAGGCGTGTCGCACAGCGCGGCATGGCGCGTTCCCAGCCCCGGCAGGCTGAACGTCTCATCAAGGCTCCAGCCGGCCGCCTCCTGCCAGTGCCCTTCCCGGAACACCCGCACCGGACGCCCCGCGTAACTCAGGATCGCCTGAACGACAGACAGTCCGCGCGGCGTGCGGTTGCCGGGCATGATGGCCACCGAAATCGCGTCCCGCCGCAACCAGCCTTGGGTAAACTTATCGATCACCGCATGGGAAAGCGCCGGGGTGGAACTCGCACCTGAGAGAACGCAGACCTTCGCCGCCCTGGCCGCCGCATCGAGCTGCCGGATCGAGCTGACAAAATCCCGCGCGTCGGCGATGTCGAGATAGTTCACGCCCGCGCCGATGCAGGCTTTGGGCAGCGCCAGGCTTCCATGCTGGAATGGCCCTGCGGCATCCACCACCACATCCGGCGCGATGCTCCGTAATTGCGCCACATCGGGCCCCGCCCGGTCGAGGGCCACGAAACTGGCCGCAATCTTCCGCTCACGGAGCATATCGAGCAGGCGGGCAGCCTTGCCCGCATCACGCCCGGCGAGGACGATCTCATGGCCGCCCGTAAGCGCCAGCTGCTCAACGAGGCGCGAACCGAACACGCCGGACGCCCCGACAACCAGAACCCGCGCCACTATCGCTCACCCCGGATCGGCCGCACCAGCCGCCCGCTGACGATGCTGGCCAGCAATGTCTGCACCGGCGGCAGGCGGCTTCCCGCCGCCACGAGCGTATCGCGCATCAGCGGCAGCAATCGTGAATCCGACTGGTAAAACGGCGTGAACACCCGGCTGAGACCCTGATAGACACGCACATGCAAACGCCGCATCCGCGCATAGGCGGCAAGCGCGTCCGCCAGATCATCATGCGTGGCCAGCGCCGCCTTAAGCGCCTGAACATCAAGCAGCGCCATGTTCGCGCCTTGCCCCAGTTGCGGGCTGGTCGCATGGGCGCTGTCGCCGATGAAGACCAGCCTTTCGCCATAGGGCAGCGGCAGCGTGTGATGGTCATAACGCGCCAGCACCATCTGCTCCGGTGCGGTAATGGTTTCCAGAAGCGGCGCGGTCTCAGGCCACAAGCCGCGCACGCGCTCTTTCCACACGCCAAGCCCCGCCGCGCACCACGCTTCGAACTCCGCCCCTTTGAGGCTCCAGAAAAACGCCGTTTGCGGATCGCCGCCTTCGATCTGCCGCCCGATCGGCAAAACGCCCACCATCACCGAGGCGCCATCGTAACGCTGCTCCAGCGCATGTGCGTCAAACGGAGCGCCTGGCCACGGCAGGCTGGCCCAGATGGCGCCATAGGGCAAGGAACGCCGCGCATCAGGCGCCGCCGCATGCGGGATCAGCGGCGAGCGCGCCCCCAGCGCGTCGATGATGAGGTCAAACGGCCCGGCCCGGTGCCCCTGATTCAGAATCACAACGCGCCCGTCCAACCCGCTGATCTGACTCCCGGTTTCGATGCTGATGCCGGCGTCTTTCACCGCATCGAAGAGAACATTGAACAGCGCCGCGCGATGCACCGCCAACCCGCGCTCTTCGCCGAGCGCCTGATAGCGCACATCCAGCACCACGCGGTCAGAACCCGCCGCCCGCCCATACAGCCGGTCGATCCGCGCGCCCAGCCCCCGCAGCCTCTGGCCCACACCCAGCGCATCGAGCACCGCAAGCCCCGTGGGCTGGAGGATCAGGCCGGAGCCCAGGGGCTTTGCCGCCTCGAACTGCTCGAACAGCGTGATCCGATGACCTTCTGCCTTAAGCGCCAGCGCGGCGGAAAGGCCGGCCGGCCCAGCGCCGCAAATCGCGATATGCAAGGATGCTCCCATGGAATGGCGTAAACCTAGCGCCGATTCCCTCCCGCCGCTATCGTCAGGGGAAACAGGAGATGCATGATGACGTCCAGCTCAACCCCTTCGATCATCCTTGGCGCTAATGTCTTCGGCTGGAGCGTCAATGAGGAGCAATCCTTCGCCATTCTCGATTCAGCCGCGGAGAAAGGCCTGATCGCCATCGACACGGCGGACGTCTATTCCCATTGGAGCAGCGGCAACACGGGCGGGGAATCCGAAACCATCATCGGCAAATGGATGAAGGCGCGCGGCAACCGCTCGCGCCTGCAAATCCACACCAAGGGCGGTGCGCCCGGCGCTCCCGGTGCGCTCGCCAATGGCAATGCCACGGCGAAATATCTCGAAGGGGCCGTGAACAATTCCTTGAAGCGCCTCGGCATCGACTGCATCGATCTCTATTACGTCCACTACGACGACAAGGTGACGCCGCTCGATGAAACGCTGGGCCTGTTCCAGAAGCTGATCGCGGCGGGCAAGATCAAGGCCATCGGCGCATCAAACTATGCGCCCGACCGCCTGACAACGGCGATGGAGACGTCGGCCAAAAAGAACCTGCCGCGCTTCTCCTGCCTGCAGACGCTTTACAATCTCTATGACCGCAATCCCTTTGAGGCCACGCTGAGGCCGGTGTGCGACCGCTACAACCTCGATGTCTTCGCCTATTTCTCCCTCGCCAAGGGCTTTCTCTCCGGCAAATACCGGAGTGCCGGAGACGCAAAGAAGAGCGCCGTCCGCGGCGGCGAAGCCACAAGCTATCTTAACCCCCGCGGCCTCAGGATTCTGGCGGCGCTTGATCAGGTGGCGGCGGCGCACAAGGCAACCGACGCGCAAGTGGCGCTGGCCTGGCTTGCCTCAAAGCCCCGCGTGCGCGCCATCGCCAGTGCCACGAGCCAGCAGCAGGTGAATGATCTGGCCGCCGCCATGGCGCTCAGGCTCACGCCGGCAGACGCCGCGGCGCTTGACCTGGCTTCAGCGGAGTAAACCCATGACGCCCGAACAGAAAATCGCCGAACTGGGCCTGGCACTCCCGCCCGCCGCGGGTGCTGTTGCGAATTACGTGCCATGGGCCATCTCGGGTAATGTGGTAATGACCTCCGGCAACCTGCCGTGGCGCGATGGCAAGCTCGTCTACGCGGGCCGCATCGGCCGCGAGCTTTCGGGCGAGGATGGCTATAAGTCCTGCCAGCTCTCCTGCCTCAATGCCATCGCGCAGATCAAGGAGGCGGTGGGCGAACTCGCGAAGGTCAAGCGCATCATCCGGCTGGAAGGCACCATGTGGGTGGATGAAGCCTACAAGGATCATCCCAAATGCCTGAACGGCGCATCTGACCTGATCAACACCGCGTTCGGCGACAGGGGCCGCCACACGCGCATGATCTATACCAATCCCGTGATGCCGCTGGATTGCACCTCGCTCGTCGTTCTGTTCGCGGAGATCTGACCATGGATGAACAGCGCAAGGCCGAACTCGCCCGCGCCATCAAGGGCTTCGGCATGGTGGGTCAGAAGCTTGTTTCGGAAACCGATGACGTGCGCGTGTGGCGCATTGATCTCAAGCCCGGTGAGCGCGTGGCCTTCCACACCCATGTGCTCAACTATTTCTGGACGGCGACGAGTGCCGGTAAATCACGCTCCACCTATGCCGATGGCCGCGTGGCGGAAACCGAATATGTGGAAGGCTCGACCCGCCACTACACATTCGGCCCCGGCGAAAGCATGGTGCATGACCTTGAGAACATCGGCAGCACCCGCCTCTCCTTCACCACGGTGGAACTGAAGATCGGCAGCGCCAATCCGCCGCTCCCTCTGCCGTGACGGCGGCCTTCACCGAAATTGCATCGGGCCTCGCCTTTCCCGAAGGCCCGGTGATGATGCCCGATGGCGGCCTGCTGGTGGTCGAGATCGCCAAAGGCTGCATCACCCGCATTGGCGGCGATGGATGCAAGACCATCATCGCCACGCCGGGCGGCGGACCGAACGGCCTTGCCTTCGGGCCGGATGGGTTTCTCTATGTCTGCAACAATGGCGGCTTCGCGTGGAATACCGTGGATGGCCGCCTCGTCACCGATGGCCAGCCTGCCGATTACAGCGGCGGCCGCATCGAGCGCGTGAACATCGAAACCGGCAAGGTCGAGGTGCTTTACAAAAGCTGCGGCGGCCACCCGCTCAAAGGCCCCAACGATCTCGTCTTCGACCGCACGGGCGGCTTCTATTTCACCGACCACGGCAAGCGCCGGAAGCGCGAGGTGGATTTCGGCGCGCTCTATTATGCCCGGACCGACGGCAGCCACATCGCCGAACTGGTGCAGCCGATGATCATGCCTAACGGCGTGGGCCTCTCGCCGGATGAGAAGACGGTTTATGTGGCCGAGACACGCACCGGCCATCTCTGGGGCTTCGAAATCACGGCGCCCGGTGTTTTGAAACGCAGGGCACCGCATGAAAATGGCGGCCGCCATCTCAGCGGCCCGGCGGGCTTCACGTCCTTTGATTCACTGGCTGTCGAAGAAGGCGGAAACATCTGTGTCGCCTCTCTGGTGCTGGGCGGCATCAACATCATCGCACCAGATGGTGATTTCGTCGGCTTCGTGCCCCTGCCCGATCCTTTCTGCACCAATATCTGCTTTGGCGGCGCTGACCGGCGCACCGCCTTCATCACCCTTTCGAGCACGGGCCGGGTGGTGAGCATGCCCTGGCCAAGACCGGGACTCAGGCTGAATTTCGATCCCTGCGGCTGATCAGGCGTCGCCAATCGCCGTGCGGAACTGGCGCACGGTTTCCGCCATGCCCAGCATCATCGCATCGGCGATCACCGCATGGCCGATCGAAACCTCGGCCAGATTGGGCAGCGCCTTGACGAGCGGCGGCAGGTTGGCGCGCGTCAGGTCGTGTCCCGCATTGAGGCCGACGCCCGCGGCTTCAGCCGCCTTGCCGGTGGCCACCACCTTGTTCAATTCACGCCGCGCCGCTTCGGGTTCCAGCGCCCCGCCATAGGGGCCGGTATAGATTTCGACGCGATCCGCGCCCACGGCCCTGGCCAGCGCGGGGGCCGCCGGATCAGGATCTATGAACAGCGACACGCGCATCTTGCCCCCGTGCAGCCGCGCGATCACATCGGTGAGAAGCGCCCGGTTCTTCGCAATGTCCCAGCCATGGTCGGATGTGCCTTGCGACGGATCATCCGGTACCAGCGTCACCTGGTCTGGCGCATTGGCCTCCACCAGTTTCAGGAAGCGCTCGTCGGGATAGCCTTCGATATTGTATTCGCGCCCGGGATAATCCCGCCGCAACAGGGCGCGCAGCACCGGCACATCAGACGCCCTGATGTGCCGCTCATCGGGACGGGGATGGATCGTGAGCCCCACCGCGCCCGCATCCAGTGCCACCCGCCCCAGCGCCTCGACCGAAGGCCACGGAAGATCGCGCCGGTTGCGCAGATAGGCGATGGCGTTGACATTGACAGACAGCTTGCAGGCCAAGGTAATGACTCCAATGGGATAAAGACCAGATAGCAAAGAAAGCGGACCAGCCGAACTGTCCAGTTTTCACAAATAATATTAGACCGGTTCATGATTATTGCGCCGCAACACGACGTTCGTTGACGCAACGAAACAATTCGATAAATTTTCATTAATTCGAATCACGTGCAGGGGAACGGCAATGAATGTTTTGAGGAAATGCGCAACGGCTTCCATGGTTGGCGGCATGATGATGCTGGGCATCAGCGCGGCGCACGCGACCGTGGTCAATTTTGACGATCTGACAGGCTCGGGCACAGTTGCGGATGGCTACGGCGGCATCAACTGGGACAGCAACTGGACCTATTACGATGGCGCACAAGACCCCTACACCCCGTCTTCGGATTTTACCCGCATATATACGAATTACGACTTGCATGCCGCTCAGGCTGAAGAGAGCGTCGCTTTCTATTTTGGGACCGGCTCGATTTTTGACGGTGCATATTTTTCGGGCGCCGGTGTCGGAACGGTAAGCTTCAGCCTCTATCTGAACAGCGCTTTGGTGGCGACATCATCCCTGCTGGTGACAACGGCGACGCCGACCTTCTTGTTCAGTGGCTATGCGGGTCTGGTCGACGAAGTGCGCGTAAATGGCTTTAACGGCTATTACGTCATGGACGATGTCACTTACAATGAGACCAGCCCCGTGCCGCTGCCGGCGGGTGTGTGGCTGCTGCTGACGGGCATCGGCGGAATTGCCGGCATCAGAAAGCTCCGCAAGGCCTGACCGTCCGCTGATGAACCCAGGAATTGCACGGCCGCTTCAAGCGGCCGTTTTCTTTTGACGGGTCAACTCTTTCCGATCACGCTCATGCGCTTTGAGTGGCGCGGGATTCCAAGATTGTTCCAGTCCAGCTAATCGAAGAAGTGCTTGAGCATCAGATTTACGGTCTCCGAGCCGTGCGGTGATCACACATTCACCACGGGTCAAGTCTCTCTGTGATAGGGTTCCGCAATAATTTGGATCTCGTCCTCGTAAACAATCTTGCCTGGCCGATCAGTCGTCCTCTCCCGGAACTCCACGCCGCACTCGCGCATGGCCAAAGCCATCTCGCGCATCTTTGCGATGTGTTCCATTGCATCCGGTTTGAACCAGGCAATCCCGGCGGTATGTTCCCTGGACCGCCAGCCTTTGCTTTTTGAGGCATTGAATCGCGACGGTCTTTTGAGATTGTCCCGGAACCAGTCAAGCAGGCGGCGAATGCTTTTGACGTAGTAGGCAGAATGTGTCGATGGCCCTGCCCCGACGATGCCATAAGCGCCGACGAACAGGCCATCGGGCTGGCCCGTCGCCGCATTGTTGGTCAACAATTCAAAACGAAGGAATTGGGCCACCAGCGCACCGCATTATACCTTCATGCCCTCGGCGCCACGGGTGATGCCGACAACGCCGGTGCGGGCGACTTCGATGAGGCCGAGCGGCACCATGAGCGAGATAAACTGCTCCACCTTGTCAGGCTTGCCGGTGACCTCGAAGATGAAGCTGGCGATCCCCGTGTCGACGATGCGCGCCCGGAACGCTTCTGCGATCCGCAGCGCCTCGACGCGCTTCTCGCCCGAGCCCGCAACCTTCACCATCGCCAGTTCGCGCGTCAGCGAATTGCCGGAAGCCGTGAGATCAGCGACTGAATGCACCGGCACCATGCGCTCAAGCTGATGCCTGATCTGGACGATCACCGAGGGCGTGCCCGTGGTCACGATGGTGATGCGCGACACATGCTTTTCATGCTGGGTCTCGGAGACCGTCAGCGAGTCGATGTTGTAGCCACGCCCCGAGAACAGCCCGATCACCCGCGCCAGAACGCCCGGTTCGTTGTCGACGATCACCGCCAGCGTATGGGTTTCGACCGTGGGCTTCGTCTCTTCCAGAAAATAGGCCGATGCGGGCTGGTTCATGATGATACTCCGTGAGCGGATTGAGTGAGGTCCGAAATCGCGGCGCGCAACGCACGCGCGGCGGGTAGCTTTCGCAGGTTCATTTGCCGCCTGAGCCAGGCCACATGCACAAGGCGGATTTCAAACGGCATGGAGGACAGGCCAAGCAGCTTCGCCACGGCCATCCGGTGTTTGCCGGGCCCGACGCGGATCAGGCCGCCGTCGCGGTCGATGGCGAGGCCAACATTGCGCTCCATGCGCTCGACCCATTCAGGCCGGGCATCGGCCACAGGGGTCTCGGCAGACTCCTGGCGGCGCGCGATTCCACCCGCCTTCGCCCGGGCGATCATGTGCACCGTTTGCATGAAGTAGCCATCGAGAAAGGCCACCGTTTCCATCCGGACGTGATTGAGAACCGGAACATCGCCGGCCCGGATTCGCGCCAGCAATGCCTGGTAGCTTTCTGTGCGCCGGAAATCCTCCCCGCATTCGAAAATCTGGCGTGTCTCCGCGAAGACGCGCGTCGCGCTGATGGCACGCCGGAATGGCCCCCAGTCGCCCTTGCCGAGAAAGCAGAGCGTCGGGTCATCTCCTCCGAGTTCCACCTTGAATTGCTGCGTAATGGGCCGCGGATCGAGATCGGCAAGCAAGGCGCTGCGGAAATGATCCGCTGCCTCATCCTGCGAAAAGAAGAATTGCGCCGTCTCATTCCCTGCATCAGCCACGGCCAAGGCCAGCCGCCGGGGAAACGGCAGGGCCTCATCCGTTGTTCCGTGCAAGGACGCCTGCTCCATCACACCAGCATCTTGCCCTTGGCATCGATGACATTGCCGACGTCCTCGTCAGCCACGTCCTCGCCCAGCAGCATTTCATTATGCGCCTTGCCCGAGGGGATCATCGGGAAGCAGTTGGCGAGATTGGCCACGCGGCAATCGAAAATCACCGGATGCGGCGTCTCGATCATTTCCTTGATCTGCCCGTCGAGATCGGCAGGCTTCTCGCAGCGCATGCCCACGCAGCCGTAAGCCTCCGCCAGCTTCACGAAATCAGGCAGCGCCTCGGAATAGCTTTCCGACAGACGGTTGCCGTGCAAAAGCTGCTGCCACTGCCGGACCATGCCCATGTACTGGTTGTTGAGAATGAATATCTTGATCGGCAGCCGGTATTGCACGGCGGTCGACATTTCCTGCGCCGTCATCTGCACCGAAGCATCGCCCGCGATGTCGATGACCAGCGATTTGGGATGCGCCATCTGCACACCCACGGCGGCCGGCAAGCCATAGCCCATGGTGCCAAGGCCGCCCGACGTCATCCAGCGGTTCGGCTCCTCGAACTTGAAGAACTGCGCCGCCCACATCTGGTGCTGGCCCACCTCGGTGGTGATGTAGACGTCCTTCTTCTTCGTCGCCTCGTAAAGACGCTGGATCGCATATTGCGGCATGATCACGTCGCGGTTGGCGCGATACCGCAGGCTGTCCCTGGCGCGCCAGGAGTCGATCTGCTTCCACCATGTGGCGAGCGCCTGCTTGTCGAGCGCGTAGGACTTGGCTTTCCATACGCGGATCATGTCTTCCAGCGCATGCGCGACATCGGCCACCACCGGAATATCGACCCGCACCGTCTTGTTGATCGAGGAGGGATCGATGTCGATATGGATCTTCTTGGAGTTGGGCGAGAAGGCATTGATGCGGCCGGTGATCCGGTCATCAAAGCGCGCGCCAACGCAGATCATCACATCGCAATCATGCATCGCCATATTGGCTTCGTAGGTGCCGTGCATGCCCAGCATGCCCAGCCAGTTCTTGCCCGAAGCCGGATAGGCGCCGAGCCCCATCAGCGTGGAGGTGAGGGGAATGTCGGTGAGCTTCACGAATTCACGCAGCAGCTGCGAGGCCGTGGGGCCGGAATTGATGACGCCGCCCCCCGTATAGAGAACGGGCCGCTTGGCCGTCGAGATCAGCTCGACAGCACGGCGGATCGCCTCCTGCTCGGGCTTCACCTTGGGGCGGTAGGTCTTGTGCTCGATATTCTTGGGGCCGACATACTTGCCCTTGGCGAACTGCACGTCCTTCGGAATATCGACGACGACCGGTCCCGGCCGCCCGTGCGTCGCCACATAGAAGGCCTCGTGCAGGATGCGCGCCAGATCATTCACGTCCTTGACGAGATAGTTATGCTTGGTGGAGGGCCTTGTGATGCCAACGGTGTCGCATTCCTGAAAAGCGTCCATGCCGATCAGATGGGTGGGAACCTGCCCCGTGAGGCAGACCATGGGGATCGAGTCGAGCAGCGCGTCGGTCAAGCCGGTCACGGCATTGGTGGCGCCGGGGCCCGAGGTGACCAGCACGACGCCGCATTTGCCGGTGGAGCGGGCATAGCCTTCCGCCGCATGGGTTGCCCCCTGCTCATGGCGGACGAGGACATGCTTCACCTTGTCCTGCTGGAAAATCTCGTCATAGATCGGCAGCACGGCCCCGCCGGGATAGCCAAACACATGCTCAACCCCCTGATCCGCCAAGGCTTTCAGGACGATCTCGGCGCCTGTCATTTCCGCACTACCAGCCATCTCTTGGTCCTCTTCGCTTTCCCGTTCCGTCAAACACACCACGCCGCCCGGAGCAATAAAAAAGGCCCCCGAGGGAGCCTGTTTTCCGCGCAACACCATAACTCCTGAAGGTTTCAAGCCTCCCCGGCGCTGCGCGGTGCTACTACGAGAATGGTGTTCATGGGGCGCGGTTCTGCATTTTGGCCGGGGATTTGTCAAGACCCGGCATCGGTTCAAAGGCCCGTTCCGCTCCAATGTTTCCCCTGCCCACGCCACCAGGTGAACTGGCGCTTGATGTAATTCCGTGTCGCCTGTTTGGCGCGTGACACAGCCTCGTCCAGCGCAATTTCACCTTTCAGATAAGACGAAAGCTCCGGCACGCCGATGGCCCGCATCATCGGAAGTTCAGGATCGAGCGCAAGAAGCGGTCGCACCTCGTCAAGCGCGCCAGCAGCCATCATGGCATCGAAACGCGCATCGGCCCGCGCGTAAAGCTCCTCACGCGGGACATCGACGAGAACACGGTCCACGTTGACACTCTGCAAGACGGCGTCGGCCTCGCCGCTCTCCTGCCACGCCAGCAGGGAACGGCCGGTGCCCTCGATCACCTCCAGCGCGCGCGCCAGCCGCTGCCGGTCGGACGGGTGAAGCCTTGCCGCCATGACGGGATCGCGCCGCTGAAGTTCCGCATGAAGGTCACCCGCAAAATCACGCCATCTCTTGCGGATCGCGGCATCGATGGGCGGCACATCGGCCAGGCCTTTTTCAAGCGCCCGGAAATAAAGCCCGGTTCCGCCCACGAGAATGGGCAACCCGCCCTGACGCCAGATGTCGTGCAACACACGCGTGGCATCGGCTAGCCATTGCGCCACCGAATAGGTTTCCCGGCCCGAAACATGCCCGTAAAGCCGGTGCGGTGCTGCTGATTCTTCCTCGGGAGTGGGCCTTGCCGACAGGATGCGAAGCTCCCGGTAGACCTGCAGCGCATCGGCATTCACGATCACGCCGCCCTCAGCCTTGGCGCGCGCCAAGGCCAGCGCGGACTTGCCGCTGGCAGTCGGTCCTGCAATAAGCAGCGCGCGTTTTGCCGAAGAGTTGGCCATCATGACATTCCTGACCGTTCTCATAGCAGCCCCGGGTTCAGGCGCAATCACGCCTGAACTCGTGAAGAAGCTGGCCGTCACGCGCGTGCTGGCAGAGGGTGAAGCGGTCGAAAGCAAATTGCCGGCCGATGAGGCACGCTCAATCGCCAGGGGTCTCCCCATCGACGTCGCCACCGTTCCCGCCGCCAACCGCCGCAAGCGCCTTTTGGTGGCCGACATGGATTCGACCATGATCGAACAGGAATGCATTGATGAGTTGGGAGAAGTCGCAGGCTTCGGCCCCCACATCCGGGACATCACCTTCCGCGCCATGCGCGGCGAACTCGATTTCGCCGAGGCATTGCGGGAGCGCGTGGCCCTGCTGAAAGGGCTTGATGAAGCGATCATCGACGCGATCATCCGTGACCGGATCACTTATGCAAGCGGCGGAAAGACCTTGATTGCCACCATGAAGGCGCATGGCGCTTCGGCGGTTCTGGTATCAGGCGGTTTCCGTCAATTCACCCAGCGCGTCGCCCGGCACATCGGCTTCGACGCCGATGAAGCAAATGACCTGGTGATCGAAAACGGCAGGCTGGCGGGGATCGTGCGCGAACCCATCCTGGGCAAGGATGCGAAAGTTGCCTTTCTCAACGCCTACGCCCGAAAGGCCGGCACCACCCCGGCAGATGCCATCGCCGTGGGAGATGGCGCCAATGATATCCCCATGCTGCTTGAAGCGGGTATGGGCATCGCCCTCCACGCCAAACCGCATGTTCAGCAGCAGGCGGGGATCGCCATCAATCACGGCGATCTGACCTCCCTGCTCTATCTTCAAGGTTACACCCGCCGCGACTTCCTGAATTTCTAAAGATAACTTAAATTGATAAATTTGTAATGATGTGCCAGCCTGAGCGGCGGGGGGCATCAAAACAATGGCATTGAAACTGATCGGCGCCGGCTTTGGCCGGACTGGCACCATGTCGGTCTACACCGCCCTGAACCAACTTGGTTTTCCTTGCTACCACATGGTGGAAGTTATCATGAACAAGGCGAACAAGAGCCACTTGGGCTTTTGGCGCCGCGTTGCAAATGCGCCGGAAGGCACGCAGCATGACTGGGATCAAGTGCTGTCGAATTATACCGCCGCTGTTGATAATCCCGCCTGCTGCGTCTGGCGCGAACTCTTGGCGGCAAATCCTGACGCAAGGGTGCTTCTGACGCTTCATCCCAAAGATGCGAATGCCTGGTTCGACAGCACCATAGAGACAATCTACTTCACCGAGAACCGGTGGCAATTCAAGGTGCTCGAGGCAGTCACCCCATGGGCCCGCGCCTTTGGCGACATGTCACGCAAGCTGATCTGGCAAAGGTTCCTGCATAACGCCATGCCGGACAGGGCGCGCGCCGTTCAGCAGTATCAACGCCACATCGATGACGTCAAGGCAGCCGTTCCTGCGGACAGGTTGCTGATTTTCAAGGTCACCGACGGCTGGAAGCCGCTTTGCGATTTTCTGGGCGTGCCCGTTCCCGCCACGCCGTTTCCCAATGTGAATGACCGCAAGGAAATCCAAAAGGCGCTAGCGGCCATCACCAAGGGAGCCTATGCCATTTTGGCGATCGGCGCGGCCATCGCGGTGGCCATCGTCTATCTTCTCTGGCGTTTTCTCGCTTGATTATTGATCGACCGTTGAATTCTCGGACTCGATCTTCCAGGCCCCGCCCTCCCGCACCAGTTCCAGCGTGACATGCGCTGTTCCGGCGATCGGAGAATAGCCCGCCTCTTTCGGCCAGTACTTGTAACGCATGTCGAATGTCGTCATGGCTGAATCGGCATCATAGGGCGTTACCTTCAGCGTCCCCGGAACAAGTTGCAGTTTCCACTTTGCATATTTGGCAAACCACTGCGTCTTGAGCGCGATCAAGTCGTCCTGCTTATATTCACGGCCGAAGGACGTCACCGTATCGGCAAACAGGCTTCGCATCGCCGCGAGGTTCTCGGGATCGGGTTTCAGATAACGCCCAGCAACGAGAGCGCCCACATCATTCTCGAGCGACGCCTGCGCATCGGGCGCGCTCGCCACTTGCGCAGGCGTTCCGGAGCCGGCGGTTTTTGCAGCTCCGGGCACGAGTTCAAACCGGCTGGTGAGCGAATCCCACGCCATCGGCGTCTGGAAATCCTTGGTCGCCTCCACCACATCGCCCCGCACTTCGGTCATCACATCGTTGATGCTGGCGCCGGGCTCATCCAGATGTTTCAGCAAGGCGGATGCAAAGGGCGAATTGCGTCCGGTGCCATCCATCGCCGTGGCCCCCGGCGCGGTTGAAAACGCAATGAAGGACCCTTTGGCGGAATCGAATTGCGCCAGCCCTTCCGCAGCGGTGACCGCCCGCGTCGTGGAAGCGCTGCGTAAGCCCCGTGCGAACGGATTGTTGCGGCAGGCGTCGAGAATGAGGATGGACGTCTTGGCCTGCTGCGACATGAGATCGAGCACATCGTCCATGGGAATGGCTTCCAGCTTCAATTTGGCCGGAATATCGAGATGGGCGTCGATGGGGATGATGAAGTTATGCCCATCCACCGCAATGCCATGCCCGGCGTAATAGAACAGTCCCGCATCTGCCCCATCCAGCGCGTCGGCGAATTCGCCGATCTTCGCCTCAAGCTGGCGCTTGCGGAGGTCATAGCCGTCGACCACGGTGAACCCCATCGCGCGCAGCTTGGCGGCAATGTCTTCCGCGTCATTTACGGGGTTGGCGAGCGTGCCCGCAGCCTCATAGGAGCCATTGCCGATCACCAGCGCCACGCGCCCGCCCTTCGGCACGGCACCGGTCAGCACAACGAGCGCCACGAGAACGGCGATCAACCGGACAGGAAACCCCATGCCGGATCATCCGACGAACGCCGGGCTTTGTAAAGTTGCGCCGGAATTGGCGGCTTACTTTACCTTGAGCGCAATGAACCGCATGTCCGCCGATTTGCCGCCCTTGGCGATCAGCAGCAGCAGCGAGGATTTGCCGGCCTTGGTCGTCTCCTCCAGCCGGTCCTTGATGTCGGATGCACCGGCGACCGGCTTTTCGCCGGCCTCGGTGATGACATCGCCCGCCGCCAGCCGTTTTTCCGCCGCAGCGCCGGAAGGATCCACCGCCGTGACAACCGCGCCTTTGACATCCTTGTCGATGGCGTATTTGGCGCGCAGGTCGTCCGTGATGGATGAAACAGTCATGCCCAGCAAGGTCACCGCGGCGGGGGCGGAATCATTTCCGCCGTCCTGCTGCGCCACGATCTTTTCGCCATCCTCGAGACGGCCAACCTTGGCGGTCAGCGTGATCTCCTCGCGCTTGCGCAGCACCTTCACCACCACCGTCCTGCCGACTTCGGTCTCGGCAACGAAGCGCGGCAGATCGCGCATCTGGTTCACGGGGTGGCCGTCAAATTCGATCACCACATCGCCCGCCTGGATACCTGCCGCTTCCGCAGGCCCCGTCTTGGTGACATCGGAGATCAGGGCGCCGCGCGGATGGTCAAGCCCCATGCTCTCGGCAATGTCGTCGGTAACGGACTGGATTTTCACGCCCAGCCAGCCCCGCCGCGTCTCGCCATATTTGACAAGTTGATCGACGATCGATTTCGCCGTGTTGGCGGGCACCGAGAAGCCGATCCCCACCGAACCGCCGGTGGGCGAGAAGATCGCGGTGTTGATGCCCACAACCTCGCCCTTGAGATTGAACAGCGGCCCGCCGGAATTGCCCTTGTTGATGGCGGCATCGGTCTGGATATAGTCGTCGTAAGGCCCGGCGTTGATGTCGCGGTTGCGCGCCGAGACAATGCCGAGCGACACCGATCCTCCCAAACCGAACGGATTGCCAATCGCCATCACCCATTCCCCGATGCGCAAGTGATCGCTGTCACCAAACGCGACGGTGGGAAGCGGGTGCGTCGGCTTCACGCGCAGCACGGCAAGGTCGGTCTTGGGATCGCGCCCCACAAGCTCGGCCTTGAGGTTGGTATCGTCATGCAGATGCACTTCGATTCCCGTGGCGCCATCCACCACATGATTGTTGGTGACGATCAGCCCCGCGCTGTCGATGATGAAGCCCGAGCCCATGGAGGTCATGGTGCGCGGCTGCTCATTCTGCTGCTGGCGCTTGAAGAAATCGTCGAAGAAATCCTTGAACGGCGAATTATCGGGAATATCGGGGACCTGAACGGGCGGCCCGTCGCCGCCGGGCCCTTTGGTCTCGACAGTGATCTCGACCACCGCCGGCAAAAGGCGGTCCGCCAGATCCGCCACCGAGGGAAGCTCGGCCGCCTGGGCATATGCCTGAGGCACGATCACGGTTGCAGGAAGCGCCAGCGCGGCAAAGGCCAGCGCCGTTCCGCCCAGAAGACCACGAAGGACGATATTCATGCCGCTCTCTCCTACCCCGTGAAAACCCGCACCAGCCAGACAATGAAAACACCGACGGCAATGGCCGCCGCACCGCCCATGCGAAGCTGTTCGTCGCTGGCCTGCTGCAACTGCACCAGCATGCCCCTCAGCTTGCCCGGAACCAAGGCATAAAGAAGGCCCTCGATCACGAAGACGAGACCGAGGGCCATGATGAAAGTGGGCGTCATTGCGCCGGCGCTGGCGCCTGCTGATCGCCGGTGGACTTGCCGAAATAGCGGAAGAAATCGCTGTCCGGCGAAAGCACCATCGTCGTGCCCTTGTCCGCCATGCTGGCAAGATAGGCCTGCATGGAGCGGTAGAAGGCAAAGAATTCAGGATCCCGCTGATAGGCTTCGGCGAAGACCTTGTTGCGGTCGGCATCGCCCTCGCCGCGGATGATCTCCGCCTGCTTGCGCGCGGTGGCGAGCTGTTCCGTATAGCTGCGGTCGGCTTCCGCCATGCGCTGCGTTTTGGTCGCCTCGCCCTTGGAGCGGATGTCCTGCGCCTCCGCCTCGCGTTCAGACGCCATGCGCTTGTAGGTATCGTCCAGAACATCATCCATCAGGTCTGTGCGGCGGATGCGGACGTCAACGATCTCGATGCCGTTGGCAAGCGCGAGCGCCCGCACCTGATCGCGGATTTCCTTCATCATCACGTCGCGGTCTTTTGAAAGCGCCGCTTCAAAGGTGCGGCGGCCATAGGTCTGCCGCAGAGCCGCATCGAGCCAGGTCTGGATGTTGCGCTGGGCAATGTTGATGTCGGCGCTCACCGTCTGGCGGAACTTGGTGGGATCGATGATGCGCGCCACCGTCATGGTGTCCACCTTGTAGCGGCGGCCATCGACGACCTGCACCACCTTGTCTTCGCTCTGCCAGAGAATCATCTGCCTGGAGACAGGCACCACCTCATCCGCGAAGGGCACCTTGAAATAGAGTCCGGGGTCCTTGATCTCGCGGCTGATGGTGCCGAAGCGCTGCACGATCGCCATTTCGCGCTGGTCCACGATGAAGACCGACATGTATGCGCCGATCAGCACGATGGCGAGGCCGATCAGGCCAATGGTTTTACCGCTGCCCATCACGGATTCCCTCCCACGGCCTTGGGTTGGATCGCCGGCAGGGGAAGGTAAGGCACCACTGCATCCTTTGATGTTCCGAGGATCACCTTGTTGGTTTGCGACAGCACCTGCTGCATGGTTTCGAGGAACATGCGTTCGCGCGTCACGTCCTTGGCGTCCTTGTATTGATTGTAGATCGAGAGGAAGCGCTGGGCTTCACCCTGTGCGTCCGCCACGGTCTGGAACTTGTAGGCCTTGGCGTCTTCCAGAAGCTTCGCGGCATCGCCTTCGGCTTTGCGCAGTTTCTGGTTGCGATAAAGATCGGCCTGGTTGATGGCCTGCGCCTGATTCTGTTCGGCGCGCTGGACCTCTTCAAACGCGGCGATCACCTGCTTCGGCGGATCGGCCTTCTCCAGATTCACCGCATTGACCTGAATGCCGATTTGATAGCTGTCGAGCGTCGCCTTGATGATGTCGCGCACTTCATCCTGCACGGCCTGCCGCCCCGTGGTGCGGATCAGTTCCGCATTGGTGCGGCCCACCACCTCGCGCATCGCGCTTTCGGAAACGGCGCGCACCAGATCATCCGGAGCCTGCGCCTGGAAAAGATATTGCTCGGGGTTCACGATCTGCCACTGCACGGTAAACTGGATGTCGACGATGTTCTGATCGCCCGCCAGCATCAGCCCGTCATCCGTGCCGCCGAAATTGATCTGGTTCACCGCGCCGAACTTGGTTTTTTCCAGCGTCTCGACCGGCCAGAAGGCAAAGCGCAGGCCATCACCCACGGTGCGGGTATATTTGCCGAGCGTCAGCACCACGCCCCGCTCATCCGTCTGCACCTTGTAAACCGAATTATAGGCGACGACACAGAGCAGAAGCGCCAGGGGCAGCATCCATGCGCCCTTGCCGCCCTGTGGCATCACCTCGCGGAACTTGTCCTGCGCCCGCCGCAGCATTTCATCAAGGTCTGGCGTCTGGTTCGGGCCCCGGCCGCCGCCTTGCGGACGTTTCGGGCCATTTCCCCAAGGGCCCTGCCCCCACGGGCCTCCCTTGTTTCCGTCCCCGCCTTCCTTGTTCCACGGCATGCAAATCACCTGTTTCGTGGTTGATATGGCGTTCGATATAGGTAGCCCAGGTGATTATGTCCACAGACTGTCAGGGTTTTTGGCGATCCAGTGTCCGCAGCGTAAATCCCGCCGAATCATGGGGGCCTTTGGGGTGGTTCTCAACGGCAGCCTCCCGCCATTGGGCGGGGTCAAGCGTGGGGAACCGGGTGTCGCCATCCACATGCGCATCCACCTCGGTCAGATAGATGCGGTCCACCTTGTCCATGAACATGCGATAGACTTCCCCGCCGCCGATCACCGCGATCTCGGAGGGGTTTTCACGCCGCGCCACCGAGAGGGCGTCGCCCACGGTTGCAACGACACTGGCGCCGGGCGCCTGATAATCCCTTTGCCGCGTCAGCACGATATTGGTTCGGCCCGGCAGCGGCCGCTTCGGCAGGCTTTCCCATGTCCTCCGGCCCATGATGATGGGTTTTCCAAGGGTAAGTTCCTTGAAGCGCTTGAGATCGGAGGAAATATGCCATGGCAATCCGCCATCGCGCCCGATCACCCCGTTGCGCGATACCGCGACGACGAATGTCAGCCTGCTCATGCCGCCAGCCTCGCCAGCGCATCACCCGAGAGGTGGCAGAAGCTGTTGCCGCTCTCGATCTCGGCACCCACACCCTGATACAAGGCGCGCGCGCCATCGTTCCAGCCCATCATCAGCCAGAACAGCGCGGGGACATTACGGGCAACGGCCATTTGCGCCACGGCTTTCAGGAGGGACCTGGCAATCCCCCGGCGGCGAAAATCAGGGAGCACCGACAAATCTTCCAGATAGATGGTTTCAGTCCCCCGGAAGGTGCTGAAACTCCGGTGCCAGATGGCGCAGCCTGCCGGAACACCGGAAACCTCGGCCAGAAATGCGCCAATGACCGGGTTGGGCTGAAACAAAGCCCGCTCATAATCGTCAGGCTTGGCGGTAAATTCCGTTTCGTGTCCATGCGATATGGCCAATGTCTTGACCATTTCATGAAGCGCCGCGCCGTCACCCGGACGGACCGGCCGGATCGCCATGCCCGTGCTCAAGACGAACTGCCCGCCGCGAAAATCAGCAGCGCGGTGGATGCGTTCCAGGCTGCGTGACAAGCCATCGTCACCCACAGGCTGCCGAACCGTCTGAGCAGGACACACAGCACCAGCCCCATGAAGAAGATCAGGATCACCAGCATCCAGTTCCCCGACCAATGAAGCGAAGCCCATCCGGCCGAGGTGATGAGCGACGCGCCCAGAAATCCGATGCGGGTCTGGCTCAACGCCACGAACATCTGGCCGCGAAAGATCAACTCCTCTCCCAAGGGCGCGCCGAGAATGATCGACGGCAGCGCCAGGAAATACATCATCCGGTTGCCGGTCATGCCCGACATTGTTTCTTCGACAAGGCCGCCGCTCTTCGGGTTGAACCCCGCCAACTCAACGATCTTCGAGATTGCCATGAACATCACGATAATCGTGACGAAAAATCCGGCAACCACCAGAAGCCAGCCGAGAAACCCGAGCCGCGGCGCCCGCAGATTGAGAACCTCCCGCACCGGGGCTCCCCGGTATACCCCCGCCAGCACCCACGCCATGAAGGCCGTCACCACGGCGGCCGGCAAGACCCCGAGCAGCATGGAGCGGACAAGCTGCTCGATGTTCTTCTGGTCAAACGCGCCGAACAGCGAAATCTGCGCAATTGCGCCGAAAGAAACCTGCAGGAACAGATTGATCGCCAGGAGCACAAGCCCAAAGACCACGCCCGCAACCGGCCCGGCCGGATTGACGGCCAGAAATTGCGGCCGCCTCAGCCCCGCACGGAAGCCTTCTCCGAGCAGCGCCACCTAAACCGCCACCGGCGCTGCGATGTGGGCATCGGGCTCATATCCCGTGATCTCGAAATCCTCGAAGCGGAAATCGTCAATGCTGGAGACATCGCGCTTGATGACAAGGCGCGGCAGCGCCTTGGGCCGGCGCTGCAACTGTTCGCGCGCCTGCGCAATATGGTTCATGTAGATATGAGCATCGCCCAGCGTGTGGATGAATTCGCCCGGCTTCAGCCCCGTCACCTCCGCGATCATATGCGTGAGCAGCGCATAAGAGGCGATGTTGAACGGCACACCGAGGAAAATATCGGCCGAACGCTGATACATCTGGCAGGACAGCCTGCCGCCTGCGACATAGAACTGGAACAGAAGATGGCATGGCGGCAACGCCATCTCGTCCACATCAGCCGGATTCCAGGCCGTGACGATGAGGCGGCGCGAATCGGGAGTCTTCTTGATCCGCGCGATGACATCGCCAAGCTGGTCGATGGTGGAGCCGTCACGCGCAGGCCATGACCGCCACTGCGCGCCATAAACGGGCCCCAGATTCCCCGCCTCATCCGCCCACTCATCCCAGATCCGCACCTTGTTCTCTTGCAGATAGCCGATGTTGGTGTCGCCCCTGATGAACCACAGCAGTTCATGAATGATCGAGCGCACATGCAGCTTCTTGGTGGTGAGCAGCGGAAAGCCTTTCGCCAGATCAAAGCGCATCTGATGGCCGAAAACGGAGAGCGTGCCTGTCCCGGTGCGGTCTTCCTTGCGGTGCCCATGCTCCAGCACATGAGCCATCAGATCGAGATATTGCTGCATCGCGCCTAGATAGACGATTCCGGCCGGTTCTGCCACGGCTTTGCCGCGATCCAGAAACAACTTGTTACACAACCCCTCCCCAGGGAAATACGCGGGAAAAGCTCCTCCCCTAGTCTCTCCTCATCGCGCCGGACGAACCGCACGATCGAGAAACCCAAGATCAAGAGAGAGATACCATCATGATCCGCAACCTCCTCATCATCGGCACCGCTGTCGCTGCCCTCTCGGCCCCCGCCATGGCCGCCACCACCTTCTATGCGACGATGGACGCCGCCTCGAAAAAGTGCTCGGTGTCCGAGACGAAGCCCGACGGCAAGACCATCATGATGATCGGCAAGGCCGGCTTCAAGACCAAGGCCAAGGCCGAAGCAGCGATCAAGGCTGACAAGAGCTGCGCCGCCTGATCTGGCGTTCAGCACCTGAAAAAACAGGCCGGTGGCTCTGAGGAGCCCCGGCTTTTTTGTTTCTGGCACTGTCAAGACAGCGCACGCGTTCCGAAACATACGGGGCCGGCTGACGATCCGCCACCGGCCCTGACGTCCCAGCCTAGAACGAAGACTTAAACCAGCTTGCCCATCGTGCCGGTTGCCTCGGCGATCAGGTAATAGACCGTCACGCGGTGCTTGGTCCTGTCCGCCTTCATCTTCTCGCCGGCGGCCAGCACGGCGGCTTCCGCCGTCTTGGCGTCGAGGCCCAGCTTCTTGGCGCAGAAGCCGTCGACCACCCGCTTCACTTCGGCCGGGTCGGTCATCGAGACAAATTGCGAATCCTGATTGCGCAGCGCGATGCCGCAATACTTGACGATGGCAGCCACGGCGGCCTCGTTCACTTTGGCGGTATATTTCTTCACGTCAGCAGAATAATCGGCAGCCATGTCTTGAAACTCCTTTGAATTCGCCGGGAGGCAAAGGTTAGCACCTGCAACCGGGCGGGGTAATGGCAATCTTCATTAATTGGAATTTATGACACCACTTCCCTCGGGCGTTCCGGCCCCCTATATTGGCCCCGTCACGCCGCAAGGCATGACTATGGTGATAAACGGCTTTCGTAATAAACCATTCGGACCCGGGGGCAGTACCCGGCGCCTCCACCACAGCCGCTTGCTAGGCAAACGGCGAACTGGCCACCAAGCGGCTGTGATGGGGGCGAAACAGGATCGACGAGGGTGTAAAGGAAGGCTTTTTGCCCGCGATGGTACCGGCGTTATCGGGCTAAACATATAGTTGCCAACGACAACTATGCTCCGGTCGCTCTCGCCGCTTAATGCGGTGCGAGAACCGAAATCAAAGTCCTGAGGCTTAGCCGTTTCAGGCGGGGTCCGCCGGCACCTGGCAACAGAAGCCGGCACTTCCTTTCCAGGGCGTGACTTCCGGTGGCTGGGGCGGCTAATATCCGCCCCGAGTCGAAACCTTGGGGTGTGTCCGCGATGCCAGAAGACCTGATGCGCTATGACCAGCTGGCGCAGAACGCGCTGCGGGGCGTGGTTCGCGATGCGCTGCGCATTGTGGAAAAATCAGGCCTGCCAGGCGAGCATCATTTTTATATCGCCTTCAACACCAAGCATCCGGGCGTGGACATCGGCGAGCGCCTTGCCAACCGCTACCCCCGCGAAATGACGATTGTGCTGCAGCACCAGTTCTGGGGGCTTGCGGTTTATGATGAACGCTTCGAGGTGGAATTGTCATTCGACAACATCCCCGAAAAGCTGATCGTGCCGTTTGAGGCGGTGAAGGGATTTCTGGATCCGTCGGTGCAGTTTGGCCTGCAGTTCGAGGCCGTGCCTGCCCCCGCAGAACTGGCGCCTGCGGAAAAGCCCCGCGCCAAGCTTGAAGCTGTGCCGGCAAAAGAGCCCGAGGCCGAAAAAAAGCCCGAAAGCGAGCCGCAAGCTGAGGGACCCAAGGTCGTTTCGCTGGACGCCTTCCGCAAAAAGTGAGTTTGCCCATGTTGCTGCGCTACGCCCTGCCGTTGATCGCGACGCTTTTGATCTTTGCCGCACCCGCCGCCCGGGCCGAGGAGGCGCAGGCCGCGACGCCCGCCGCCATTGATCCAGCCATGCTCAGGATGCCGGCCAAGAAACTCTTTGGCGCCGAGAAGCTGCCCACGCAGACGAAAGCGCAGGCCATTGGCTTTTATGCCAAGGGCTGCCTTGCGGGCGCCGAGCAGTTGCCGATCACCGGTGACGCCTGGCAGGTGATGCGCCTGTCGCGCAACCGCAACTGGGATCACCCCGCCATGGTGTCGCTGGTCGAGCAGCTGGCGGAGGATGCCAAAAAGTACGACGGCTGGAACGGCCTTCTTGTGGGCGACATGGCGCAGCCGCGCGGCGGTCCCATGGTCTCTGGCCATGCCAGCCATCAGGTGGGCCTCGATGCCGATATCTGGCTCACCCCCATGCCCGACCATGTTCTCACCGCGCAGGAACGAGAGACCATGGTGCCGAAGGAGATGGTGAAGAACAACAAGCAGATCAATCCCGCCAACTTCGGCGAGGCACAGATGCGCCTTCTGAAGCGTGCCGCTTCCTATCCGCAAGTGGCGCGGATTTTCGTGCATCCACCGATCAAGGCGGCGCTGTGCCAGTGGGCCACCGGAGACCGCGCGTGGCTGGCGAAGATCAGGCCCTATTTCGGGCACACCTTCCACTTCCACATGCGCATCAATTGCCCGGCCGGATCCCCCTTCTGCAAGAACCAGCCCCCGGCCCGCCCGGCGGACGGAACCGGTTGCGGAACCGAGCTTGCCTACTGGATGGGCGACATCCCGTGGAAGAAGCCGAAGCCCAATCCCAACGTGCCGCCGCCCAAGCCAGCGCCCCCCTTGACACTCGCAGGCCTTCCTGCTGAATGCCGCGCCGTCGTGACCGCCCCCTGAGGCGCACGCACGTCAGTTGTTGAAGGAGCGCCCTTGAGAGGGCGGCCATGGCACACTCGGATTCACCGGACCGCGCTCCGTCAACCGTCAAGCTGAAACTCGCCTTCGCCTCGATCGGTGTCGTGTTCGGCGATATCGGCACGAGCCCTCTTTATGCCATGCGCGAAGCGCTGCATCCCGTTCACAAGGCGGGCGGCGATATCACCAGTGCCGTGCTTGGCGTTGCCTCCCTTCTCCTCTGGGCGCTGCTTCTCATCGTCACGCTCAAATATGTGATCCTGCTGATGCGGGCCGACAACCGCGGCGAAGGCGGCATCCTCTCGCTCGTCGTGCTGGTCGAATCGATCTTGAAGCGCAAGGGCGGCGTGGTGCTGGGCCTTGGCATCGTGGGCGCCGCCTTCTTCTTCGGCGATGCCATGATCACGCCCGCCATGTCGGTGCTTTCGGCAATCGAAGGCTTGAACGTGATCAATCCCGCCTTCGCCGATTTCGTCGTGCCGCTGACCGTCGCCGTGCTGGTGACGCTGTTTGTCTTTCAATACCGGGGCACCGCGGGCGTCGCGTCCCTCTTCGCACCTGTTACGGCGGTGTGGTTCTTCATCATCGGCGGCATGGGCCTCTATCACATCTCGGATGATTTCACGATCTTCCGCGCCTTCAATCCCATGTACGGCGTGCAGATGCTGCTGGATCATCCCAATCTGGCGCTTCACGTCTTCGGCGGCGTGTTCCTCGCGGTCACGGGCGGCGAGGCGCTTTACGCCGACATGGGCCACTTCGGCAAAACGCCGATCCGCATCGCGTGGCTGGCCGTAGTGTTTCCCGGCATCGTGCTGAATTATCTGGGGCAAGGGGCCTTCATCATCAGCCATCCCGGCGCCGTCGAAAACCCGTTCTTCCTGATGGCGCCAAGCTGGGGCATCATTCCCCTCGTGATCCTGGCCACGGCGGTGACCGTGATCGCATCGCAGGCCGTCATTACCGGCGCCTTTTCAATCGCCCAGCAGGCCATGTCGCTCGGCCTCCTGCCGCGCATGAACATCACCCACACCAGCGAAACGGAACAGGGCCAGATCTATATCGGCCAGATCAACTGGCTGATCCTCGTCGGTGTCATCATTCTGGTTCTGGTCTTCAAGTCATCCAGCAACCTGGCATCGGCCTATGGCATTGCCGTCAACACCTCAATGGTTGTCGACAGCACCCTCGCCATCGTCTTCTTCTGGAAAGCCGCCACGCTCCCGCGCTGGATTGTGCTCCCTGCCCTCTTCGCCATCATTGCGATTGAATTGACGTTCCTTGCCGCCAACGGCTTCAAGCTGATGAATGGCGGCTATATGCCCGTGCTGATCGGCCTCACCATCATTATCCTGATGATTACATGGCTGCGCGGCCGTCACGCGCTTGCGGCGAAGCTTCGCCGTGAATCGATTGAACTGGAAGGCTTGCTGAAGAGCCTTGAGCGCCGCCCGCCCACCCGCGTCGCAGGCGCTGCCGTTTTCATGCAGACCGATCCGGTCTATGCGCCCAGCGCGCTGATGCATAATCTCAAGCACAATCGCGTGCTGCATGACATTCTGGTTTTCGTCACCGTCGAAACCACCGACGAACCGCGCCTTGAAAGCGGCGAAGAACGCGTGATCGTGAAGCAGCTTCCGCTTGGCGCATGGCTGGTGGAAGCGCGCTTCGGCTACATGGAACAGCCCGACGTTCCGGCAGCACTCCGCGCCTGCGAACCGCACGGGCTGGCGATCGATCCCCGGCAGGCGTCCTATTTCCTTGGCCGCCGCGTCATCAAGACATCGGACCATTCCGAACTGCCGTTCTGGCAGCAGCGCATCTTCATCATGCTCGCCAACCAGTCGGCGCGCGCCGTCGAATTTTTCCGCATCCCGCCCGACCGCGTGGTCGAACTCGGCATGCAAATGAGCGTCTAGGATCAGATCATGCTTCTTTCACCCTTCTCCCGCCCGGGCCGCTTCTGGCGCGGCAACCTCCATACCCATTCGAATCTGTCCGATGGCGCGCTGCCGCCGGGAGAAGTGGTCAACCGCTACAAGGCGGCAGGCTATGACTTCATGATGCTGTCGGAACATTTCATCGGCAATTTCGACTGGCCGATTGCCGATACAAAACCATTCCGCTCCAACAGCTTCACCACCATCATCGGCAGCGAGTTGCATGCGCCGGAAACCAGCGCGGGCGAGCTTTGGCATATCGTGGCCGCGGGCCTGCCCCTGGACTTCCCCAAGGCAGGTGATGGTGAAACAGGCGCCCAGATCGCCCGCCGAGCGCATGAGGCCGGCGCCTTCATCGGCATCGCCCATCCTTCTTGGTCCCAGCTCACGATCGAGGACGGGCGCGCCATCGACTGCGCCCACGCGGTTGAAATTTATAATCACGGCTGCGCCATCGAGAACGACCGTGGCGAAGGCTTCTATCTGCTCGATCAGCTTTTGACCGAAGGCAAGCGCCTCACCGCCTTCGCCACCGATGACGCCCATTTCAAGACACCGGACCATTTCGGTGGCTGGGTGCAGGTGAAGGCGCAAAGCCTCGACCCTGACGAACTGCTGAACGCGCTGAAGGCTGGCCATTATTATTCGAGCCAGGGCCCGCAATTTCATTCGATCACGCTCGAAGGCAAGGAACTGCACATCGAGACGTCGCCGGTCGATACCATCACCGTTGTGTGCGGTCATTCACGCACCTGCGTGCGCAGTGGCAAGGCCATCACCAATGCCACCTTCGATCTGAAAACACTGGAGCGCGGCTGGCTGTTGAAAAAACCAAGCCCATGGTTCCGCGTCGTGGCCATTGATCATGCGGGCAAGCGCGGCTGGAGCAATCCATTCTGGTGGGACGAACTGGCCTGACCTTGCCGCTCTGGCGGATCATCACCGGCCTCGGCATCACCCAGATCATCGGCTGGGGCACAACCTATTATGCGCTGGGGGCGCTCTCGGAAGACATTGGCCGGACCACCGGCTGGGGTTCGACGCTGATCTTCGGCGCCTTTTCGGCAGCCCTCCTGCTCGGCGGCCTGTTGTCACGCAGGCTGGGCCACGCCGTCGATACCAGAGGCGGCCGTCGCATGATGGCCATTGGTTCTCTGCTCTGTGCAACCGGCTGTGGCGTACTTGGCGCCGCCCATGATCCGGTGACCTACACGGCGGGCTGGCTGATCCTTGGCATCGCCATGCGGCTCGCCACCTATGACGCGGCCTTTGCATCATTGGCGCAGATCACCGGCGGCGGCACGCGGCGCGCCATTTCCTATCTCTCCCTGTTCGGCGGGCTGTCATCCACGGTGTTCTGGCCGATCGGTCATCTCCTGTCAGAGCACGTGGGCTGGAACGGCACCTTTCTCGTCTTCGCCCTGCTCCATATCTTCATTTGCCTGCCCATCCATCTCACGGTCCTGGGGCATTCGGCGGGCGTTGCCAAGGAGGCGAAGCCCGACCCTCTCATCACCGCAATCCCGCTTGAGGGGCGCGAGCGGCTGATTGCCATGGCGCTGTTTTCCGCCGCACTGGCCCTGAACGGTTTCATCTTTTCCGCCATCTCCGCCCATGTGGTGCCGCTGTTCCGCGGGCTGGGCTATGGCGGCGCTGAAGCCGTAACCTATGCGGCGCTGATCGGGCCTGCGCAGGTCGCCAGCCGCTTCGGCGAAATCCTGATGGGCAAAAACCTCCGCGCCACCAGGGTCGGGCTTATCTCTCTGGGCCTTCTTCCCCTATCGCTCGCGGCCTTCATGCTGGGCGGCATTTCCATATGGGGTGTTCTCGCCTTCGCGCTGCTCTATGGGGCATCCAACGGGCTCGTGACGATCGTCAAGGGCGCGGTGGCGCTGGCATTGTTCGGCCCCAGGGGATACGGCAAGGTGCTTGGCACGCTTTCGGCTCCCAGCCTTGCGCTCAACGCGGCAGCCCCCTTGCTCTTTGCAACCGTGCTTCAGCACTGGGGTTCGCTCGGCGGCATCGCGCTGGTCTTTGCCATTTCGCTGCTGTCCGCCCTTGCCATGGCAACGCTGGCGCACCTCTTTCCGCGATAGCCCTCAACCGGTAACGGCTGGCGGGAGCCGCCCAACAATGTTAAGTCCGCACCACCTTTTTCTAGCAATCCCGGAAACCGCATCATGCCGACCAAAACCCGCACCGAAACCGATACTTTTGGCCCCCTCGAAGTTGAGGCCACGCGCTATTGGGGCGCACAAAGCCAGCGTTCCATCGGCAATTTCAAGATCGGCTGGGAGAAGCAGCCGCTCCCCATCGTCCGGGCATTGGGCATCGTCAAACGTGCCGCCGCCGAGGTGAACATGGCGCTTGGCCGGCTCGACCCGAAAATCGGCGAGACCATCGTCAAGGCCGCGCAGGAGGTGATCGAGGGCAAGCTCGACGCCCACTTCCCGCTCGTCGTCTGGCAGACGGGCTCGGGCACCCAGTCCAACATGAATGCCAATGAGGTGATCTCCAACCGCGCCATCGAGATGCTGGGCGGCGAGATGGGCTCCAAGAAGCCGGTTCACCCCAATGACCATGTGAACATGAGCCAGTCCTCCAACGACACATATCCGACCGCCATGCACATTGCCTGCGCGGAAGAGATCGAACACCGGCTGATCCCTGCACTTCAGAAGCTCCGCAATGCGCTGAACGACAAGGCGCAGGCGTGGCGCAACATCATCAAGATCGGCCGCACCCATACGCAGGATGCAACGCCGCTCACGCTGGGCCAGGAATTTTCCGGCTATACGCAGCAGGTGGAAAACGGCATCGCCCGCATCGAGCAGACCATGCCGATGCTGATGCAATTGGCGCAAGGGGGCACTGCCGTGGGCACCGGCCTCAACGCGCCTGTGGGCTTTGCCGAAATGGTGGCCGAGCGCATCGCCGCCATCACCGGCATGAAATTCACCTCCGCCCCCAACAAATTCGAGGCGCTGGCCGCCCATGACGCGATGGTGATGAGCCACGGCGCCATCAACACGGTGGCGGCCTCTCTGTTCAAGATTGCCAACGACATCCGCCTGCTGGGTTCAGGCCCCCGTTCCGGCCTGGGAGAGCTCTCGCTGCCCGAAAACGAGCCGGGCTCCTCCATCATGCCGGGCAAGGTGAACCCCACCCAGTGCGAGGCCATGACCATGGTCTGCGTGCAGATCTTCGGCAACAACTCAGCACTCACCTTCGCGGGAAGCCAGGGTCATTTCGAGCTCAACGTCTATAATCCCGTGATGGCCTATAATTTCCTGCAATCGGTGCGGCTGATGGCCGATGCGGCCATCAGCTTCACCGACAATTGCGTGGTGGGCATCGAGGCGCGCGAAGACAACATCAAGAGCGCCCTCAACCGCTCGCTCATGCTGGTGACGGCGCTGGCGCCCAAATATGGCTATGACCGCGCGGCCAAGATCGCCAAGCTCGCTCACAAGCACGGCACCACATTGCGCGAGGAAGCCATCAAGGACGGCATCGACGCTGAGGATTTCGACCGTATCGTCAGGCCCGAAGACATGATCGGCCCCAAATGACGGGCGAGATCGTCAGCCTGAAGCTTGCCCGCAAGCGCAAGGCGCGCGAGGAAAAAGACGCGCGCGCCTCCGAAAACCGCGCGAAGTTCGGCCGCACCAAGGAAGAGCGCACCCTGGCCGAAGCGAAGGCAAAGCAGGAAAATCGCCATCTCGACGGGCACAAGCGCGAGGAGTGATGGGCGCTTTCAAACGCTCCCTCACCATCGCAGGTCACAGCACGTCGCTGTCGCTCGAACCCGAATTCTGGGACGCGCTGGTCAAGGAGGCGGACCGGCGCGGCCAGAGCGTCGCGGCCCTGGCCGGTGAAATTGACGCCACGCGCGGCGAACGAAATCTCTCCAGCGCCATCCGCGTGTGGCTGTTCAAGAAAGCCGTTGAAGAGACTTAAAGCCTCGCCGCAGTTGAGCGGGCCGCTCATTGCTGCGTGGGCGATTCCTGCTGCTGTTGCGGAACGAGGATGACCGGCACCTGAATCTGCGGCTTGGGTTTGGGCCTGGCGGCAGGCTTGGGCTTGGCTTCGGGAACAGGCGCCGTATCGCCGCTTGCCATCTTGGCGATACGGCGTTGCACGCGAAGCTCGCGCAGGCGCTGCTTCAGTTCGGCCTTGCTGATGTCGGTATTCTCGTTCTGCTCCGCCAGGAGCTGCTGCCGCAGCGCTTCTGCCGCCATCACGCGCATGTCCGAGTGCACTTTCAATTCGCGCCGCCGCACCAGCAGTTCATCGCGCTGGGCATAATAGTCGGCGAGCTTCGCTTCATCCGCGGCGCGCTGCTTTTCTTCTTCCGCGGCCAGCCGCGCCTGCTCCTGTTGCAGGCGCTCCAGTTCGGCGACGCCTTTCTGCATGATGGCGTAACCGAGCTTTGCCGCGAGTTCCGACTTGTCTTCCGCCCGCGCCAATGCCGCCGGAGGCCCCGCATAGGAAATTTCCATCGGTGGCAGATCGTTGCGCGCCAGCAGCACCAGATTGACGCCGATATCGACGAGACCCGTGGAAAACTCGGCGGTGGTCTTGATGTCCGTCCTAGCCGACGTATCGGCGAACGCGATGGGCTGCAGCGTGGCAACGCCATTTTCGACCGCGATGCTGCCCGTCCGGTCTCCCAGCGCCAGTGTTCCCGTCCGAAGCGCCTCGAAAGCGGCATTCACCCCTGCGGCATCACCCGCCTTGTCCAGCGCCGCGCCAAAGCCTTGCGGCGACACGCCCAGCAGCGTCACAGCCTTGAGGTCATATGCGCCGGTGCCTTTCAGCCCCGCCAGGACGCCGGCGGGCGTACGTCCTTCACCGCCAAACGCAAGCGTCAGCGTGCCGGTGCCCTGCGCGACGCTGTTTCCGCCTGCGAGCTTCAAGTCATCTTCCAGATTGACGGGAAACCTCATCTTGCCGTCGATCACGCGGCCATCGCCTTGCGTCTTCGATCCCAGTTCGAAGGAGGCGTCGTGGCCATCCACATCCTTGCCGAACATCGCCAACCGCAGTTCATCGGGCGATGCCGTGAGCCCGATCTGCGCCTCATTGGCAACGAGCCCGTTGCCGAGGACAAGCTGCTGCGGCTTCACCCACACCTCACCCGTAATGCCGAACGGCAGGCGGGTGGCCAGCGATGCCTCGGCATCAGGCACCGCCCCTGACCAATCGAGGAACATCGCCGCCAGCATGTCCGTCAGGGAAAGCGGGCCCGTGGCGAGAGTGCCCGAAACGCGGGCGCTGCCATCAATAGCCAGCTTGCCGCTCAACGGCGCATAACCAAACCGCCCGGACAAGGCGTCGAAAGAAACGCCGCCATCCTGCATTGTGACCGGGGTATCCAGCACCAGCACACCGGTTGGAATCGTGGCCAGCGGCAATCCCAGCGCCGCAAAGGCGGGAGACACGTCTGTTGATCTGAGCGCGAGTTTCCCTGTCCACGGCTGAGCCCCGCCAAGCGCGCCCACGAAATCGCCGCGGCTGCCATAGGCCTCAAGAGAGAGCAGAGAATGAAATCCACTGGCCCAGTTGCCGGTTCCGTTGAATGAGAAATGTGCGGGCAACACGTCTGCCGAAGCGGCGGTGAGCCCGAGCAGCCGCACCATGTCGCCACTGGTCTTGGCCGTCAGATCGCCCGATCCTTCGAAATTCATATCAGCCAGGGCACTGCGCCCCGTGCCCGTCATCTTGGCTTTCAGCACCAAGGGGCCGCTCGTTGCATCGATGGCGAGCGAAGTGGCAGGCGACCCGTCGCGCATTTTCACGCCGACGATGCCTTTGAGCGTCGATACGCCAAGAACAGATGTCCACGCGGGGTCGTGATCCTGCGGAATGAGGCCAAACAGGCGGAGCAGCCCGCGGGGATCATCCGCCGAAGTATCGATGCCGATGGTGCCGTCAGGCCCCGCTCCCGCATCAAGAATAAGCCCCGAGGCCGCAAGCCTGGCGCCGCTCACATCGCCGATTTCAAGTTTTCGCAAATCAAGGCCATTGGCGCCTGAGGCGGCATCAAGCGACACGTTCTTTGCCGTCACGCCGTTCAGCGCCATTTCGCCGGCGGAAACATTGAACCGGAGATCGCGTGAATCGGGATGCGGCAACAGCAGGGCGAGAACGCCGCCAAGGCCATCCTTCCCGCCCCCAAGCAGCGCCGCCAATCCGCCCTTCACATAGCTGTCAATGTCAAGCCGGTCTGTCTTGAGCGTGACATCAACAGACCCCCGGCCACCCTGCGCAGCCTCAACTTCGCCCGAGCCCAGAATGCCATCCAGCTCATACTGCGTGTTGCTGAGGCGCAAGCGGCTCGCCGTGAGGCTCACATCCGTTTGCATTTTGAAATGCCCGCGCTGTCCCGTCCACACGGCCTTCAGGGCCCCGGCCTGCTCCGGGAATCCCCAACTCACCAGTTGCCTGAAATCATTGGCCTCCAACGCCAGGCTGCCCGCCAGTTCAGCGCCGGAAGCGCCGGGAAAAAACACGCCGTTGAACAACATCCGGGAACGGCCGGGCAGCGACGAGGAAATCTCCTTCACCCGGATTGCCTCGCTGTTCGCTTCAGCCCGGAATGTCACATTTTCCAGCGTGTCGCTTCCTGCCGTCAGCGCCGTGACCTTCAGGGACCCCGCAATATCCGTGTCGCCCGGCAGCAGCTTCAAAAGGCCGTCGGCCACCGCAAGACTGCCGCCTTGCCGCACGAGCATGTTTGCCTTGGCCCCGGCCCATTCCGCGAAATCGAGCTTGGGCGCCGACAGGTTGATTTCAGCGCCGATATGGCTTCCCAGCGCCAGCTTGGCGTCTCCGGTGATCAGCGTGCCGCCGGTGGAGGGATCAAGTGGCGCAATCTCGATGCTATCCAGCGCCACGGCATTGAAGGTTGCGGTGAGCTTCGATTTGATCGTCAGTGCCCGGAGCGTTCCCTCCGCATCCGACTTCCCGTCCGTTGATCCGGTGGCAATCGTCACGTCGCCGACGATGCCGCCATCCTGCACTTGCCCGTCGAAACTGTAGCTTGGCACCGCCCCTTCCAGGCCGGTGACGCCAAGTCCGATCCGGAACGGCTCTCCCGCCCGCCAGATGCCGGTGGAAAAGGTTGCGGCAAAGGCGCGGCCGCCCGAATCGACTTCGGGCGCCCGGATGCGCCACGGTCCCTGAAAACCGGGGGCTGAAGCATCGGCGCGCGGAATGGCCAGCTTCACGTCGCCATTGGCGCGGCGGTGATCGATGATGTGAACCACCGCATCCGTGAGGCTGATCTGGTCCAGCTTCACGCGGCCCAGCAATTCATTGGCGGCAAGATCGGCGGTGGGCGAAAATTGCCAGTTGCCTTGGCCCTCGGCACTGCGCTCGATGGTGATGACCGGCTTTTCGATCTCAACGCTTTCCACCTGGATCGTGCCGCTGAACAGCCCCGCAAGCTGCATCCGCACCCTCATCTGCCCGGCACTGGCAAAATCCGTGCGGCCATCCGCCTCGGCCAGATGAACGTCCTGGGCCGTAAGGCTCGGCCATGGAAAAAGCTGGACGGAAATGGGGCCGGCGATTTTCACCTTGCGGCCCGTGAGCTTGTGCCCATAGGCCTCGAGGTCGCCGCGATAGCTGTTCCAATCCACGACATAAGGCGCCGCAAGGAGGCCCAAAACGGCAGTAAGCAGCAGAATGCCGAGATAGAGGATGGGAGATTTCCAGACCGTCATGGCGCTATCGCTTGCATTACCATTTGGTCATTCAGATGGCGGCATTCTTGCCCGGATTGAGAATGTTTTGTGGATCAAGCGCCCGCTTCACCGCTTTCATGTATTCAAGCGCAGGCCCGTGTTCGCGTTCAAGGTAGGCCACTTTTCCGGCCCCAATCCCATGTTCGCCCGTGCACGTGCCTTCCATGGCGATGGCGCGGTCGATGAGGCGGCCATAGACTTCTTTCACCCGCCGAACTTCGTCCGGATTGGACCTGTCGCAATAGAGAACGACATGGAAATTCCCATCACCCACATGGCCGACGATGGGGCCGTAAAGCCCGCTCGCCGCCAGATCGGCCTGCGTTTCGGTCACGCACTCGGCAAGCCGTGAGATTGGCACGCAGACATCGGTGGCAAGAGCCTCCTTCCCCGGCATCAGCGCCTTTGTCGCCCAAAATGAATCGTGCCGGGCCTGCCACAGCTTCTGGCGGTCTTCCTCTTTCGACGCCCACGAGAAGGGCCCGCCACCCAGTTCCTCCGCGATTATGCCAAAGGTTTCCGCCTGTTCGCGTGCCGAGGCTTCCGTGCCGTGGAATTCAAGGAACAGTGTCGGCGTCACCTTGAGGTCGATCTTCGAATAGGCGTTAAACGCCTTCACATGCTCGGCATCCACGAGTTCGATGCGGGCCACCGGCAAACCCATCTGGATCGCCTGAATGGTGGCCCTGCAGCAGGCCTCGACCGAGGGGAACGGGCACACGCCCGCGACGATTGATTCCGGTATGCCATAAAGCTTCACCGTCACTTCGGTGATGATGCCAAGCGTCCCCTCGGAGCCGACCAGAAGCCGGGTAAGATCATAGCCAGCGGAAGACTTGCGGGCCCGGCTGCCGGTCTTGATGACCGTGCCATCAGCCATGACAGCCGTGAGGTTCAGAACATTCTCCCGCATCGTCCCGTAACGCACCGCATTGGTGCCGGACGCGCGGGTGGCGGTCATGCCGCCGAGGCTGGCGTCAGCGCCCGGATCGACAGGGAAGAACAGCCCCTGGTCCCGCAGATAGGTATTGAGCTGCTTGCGGGTGACGCCCGCCTCCACCGTCGCATCAAGATCTTCGGCATGAACAGCGATGATGCGATTCATGCCCGAGAGATCAACCGAAATGCCGCCAAACGGCGCGCTGAAATGGGCCTCGAGCGAGGTACCCGCGCCATAGGCGATCACCGGCGTTTTGTAGCGCGCACAGATGCTGACGACCTTCTGCACCTCCCCCGTGTCGCGCACAAAGGCCACCGCATCGGGTGGTGCGCCGGGATTCCACGTCTGGTCCTTCCCATGCGATTCGCGCACCGCGGGTGCGGTGGAGAGCCTGTCGCCCAGCAGGGAGCGGATTTCCGCCACGGCCTGTGTTGTGCTGTTTCTTCTGTCCGGTGTATCCATGACCGTCGAATTTAGCAGGATTTTAGGATTCCGGTATGGTCTTCCCTTCCCCCTATGTCAGCACCCTCCAGAAGGTCGAAGATCAGTGGATCGACTACAACGGCCATTTCAACATGGCCTATTACAATGTGCTGTTCGACCGCGGCGGAGACGAAGCCTTCGATGCGGTAGGGCTGGGCCCGGATTACGTGAAGGCTGCCAACGCCTCCTTTTTCACCCTGGAGGTTCACATCACCTATATCCGTGAATTGCACGCCGGAGATGAGGTGCGAATCGAGACCCAGTTTCTCGATTGCGATGCCAAGCGCGTGCACTATGTGCAGCAGATGTTTCACGCCGCCGAAGGCTGGCTCGCCTGTGTGAGCGAGAACATCGTCATGCACATCGACATGAACCTAAGGAAATCATCGCCCTTCCCTCCGGATATTCTGGCGAAAGTGCAAGAGATGACGGCGGAGCACCGGAAACTCCCCGTCCCGCCGCAAGTCGGACACCGCATCGGTATTCCGCGCAAGGCATAGCTTGCCGGAAATTCATTTGACCACCCTGTCATGGAAAGCTTCTTTGCCGAAAGCAAAAAGGGGGCTTTGGGTTGTCAAAATCGGAGAGATTGCCTGCACTCATCACTGCGGCGGCAACCTTCACGGTTGCCCTCCTTATTGCCATCTTCCAGTTCCGCAGCGGATTGACCGCCGTTCCGGGAAGCCCGGTCGAAGTGGGAGAAACCGCCTTCACCTTTGCCGTCGCGCTCGTCGCCAGTGGCATTGCGGCAATAATGCTTCATGCTACCGCAAAACAAGTTGCTCTCTGGACAGGCCTCAGCGTGGCTTTGTGGCTGTGGTTTGCCGCAGCAGCAAATGGCATCGATGACGTATTGGCCGATCGGTTTACGGGAGATCGCTTCGGCACTGCGCTCGCATGGTGCATCACCGCCGCGGCCATCATTCCTGCATTGAGAAACAGCCGTTTGCTGGCATCTTCCCGGATATTTCTGGGCGTGGGGCTGCTTCTCCAAAGCATGGCGTTTTTTCTCGATTTTGGGCGCGGCGGTCTTTTCCATTTCGCCGCCCTCGAAGACCATTTTTCGAATTTTTATCTCGCTGCCTATCTGGCAGGGCTGCTTCTGATCGCCATGTCTTTGCCTTTCGGAAGGCCCGGCGCGGCAATGCCCTTGCTCAGCAGGATTTCCGAACTCTCGCCGGCGCGAGCCATTGGAATTGGCTGGTCTGCACTGGCTTGGCCAATGTGGCGGATCGCACATCCCACAGCAAGTTACGCCGATTTTTATGCAGCACGCATAAGCAGAAAGCTGGACAAGGGACAGGCGCACCGGACACTTGGGCGGTTTCTGTTCACCCACGATGCGTTTGCGCCTCAGGATCAAAACCGTGAAATCAGTTTCGACAAGGAGGGGCGGAATTATTTTGAGCAGATCCTGTCATACGGATTGACCGAGCCTGCCACGGTCGTTGACTACGGCTGCGGCAGTTTGCGCGTGGGGCAACATTTTATTCGCTACCTTCGCCCCGGTGCCTATTGGGGCCTCGATATCACCGAGCGGTTTTATCACGATGGGCTATCTCTTCTGCCGGGAGATTTGGTCGCGGACAAACGCCCAAATCTTCGTCTGATCAATTTGCATGGGATCGCTGAGGCCCGCGCAGCGCATCCAGACGCGGTTTTCTCCATCGCCGTCCTGAAGCATGTTCCTTTTGCGGAGATGGAACAATATTGGCGGAACATCGCCGATTTGATGACCGTTTCTTCTTTCGCTTTCATCACCTGCGATGTTGCATCGAAAACGGTGCGCACATCGTCGATGAACTGGGCATATACCGAGCGTCAATTGAAAGAAGCCATTGGTCTCGCCCTTCCCGGGCGCGACGTGCATTTCACGTTTTCGGGCGGCATGAAGCATTTCGGAAATACGCCATTCCAGCGCGCGACAATCTATATTGGGCCTTATCGGCCATCCGCGAATTAAGACGTTTTCAATCCTGCTGCACCGCAGCGAAAAAATTTAAGAAATTTCTTCATCCCGCTGCAACATTGCCGACTCAATTCTCCGCCAAGGTCTGTGCAAGGACGCGCTAACCGGGGAGGCAGAGATGATCAGTCACGCTCACACCAAGGTTGCAGAAGCTCTTGTTTTCGTTCACGGCTGCAAGGCCGAGGACGAGGCCGCGCGGCAGGCCCTCGTCTGCGAATCAGCCGGAGAGGCGGAATTTGCCGAAGCCTGGCGCAAGGTGCAGGAAAGCCTCAAAGCGCGGCGGCTGAAAAGAGCTGCCTGAGTTTCGCATTCGTTCCGCAACGCCTATATAGAGGCTTCGAGGATTCGGAGCCCCATGGCCATCAAGCCTATCGATATTGGTGATTTCGGCGATGACGACGATGTGCCGGCAGCAAAGCCGGGCAGTCTCTCTGCGCGCGCCATGGCAGGTGGGGAACCACCCTATCTCAAGGGGCTCAATCCGGAACAGCGCGCCGCCGTTGAAACCACCGATGGCCCCCTGCTCGTGCTGGCGGGCGCGGGCACTGGCAAGACGCGTGTGCTCACCACAAGGCTCGCCCATATCCTTGCCACCGGCCGCGCATGGCCGGGCCAGATGCTGGCCGTCACCTTCACCAACAAGGCCGCGCGCGAGATGAAGGATAGGATCGGCGCGCTGATCGGCGGCGTCGTTGAAGGCATGACATGGCTCGGCACCTTCCATGCCATCGGTGTCAAAATCCTCCGCACCCATGCCGAACTGGCCGGGCTGAAATCCGGTTTTTCCATTCTCGACACGGACGACCAGATCCGCCTGCTCAAGCAGCTTCTGGAAGCGCATGACATTGATGAGAAGCGCTGGCCTGCCCGGCAGCTTGCCGGACTGATCGATGGCTGGAAAAACCGCGGCCTCACGCCGGAAAAACTGCCGGCCGGTGAGGCGGCAAGCTTCGCCAACGGGATGGGCGGCAAGCTCTATGCCGAATACCAGCAGCGCCTCAAGGTGGTGAATGCCGCCGATTTCGGCGACCTGCTGCTCGAGGTGCTGCGCATCTTCCAGGAACACCCCGATGTGCTGAAAGAGTATCAGCGCCGCTTCAAATACATGCTGGTGGACGAATATCAGGACACCAACGTGGCGCAATACCTCTGGCTCAGGCTGCTGGCCCAGGGCCACAAGAACATTTGCTGCGTGGGCGATGACGACCAGTCGATCTATGGCTGGCGCGGCGCGGAGGTGGACAATATTCTGCGCTTCGAAAAGGATTTCCCCGGCGCCAAGGTCATCAGGCTGGAAAGCAACTATCGCTCGACGCCCGATATTCTGGGCGCCGCTTCGGGACTGATTGCAAAAAACGAAAGCCGCCTCGGCAAGACGCTGCGCACCACGCGCGAGGAAACGGAGCCCGTCACCGTGCGCTCGCACTGGGATGGCGATGAGGAAGCCCGTGCCATCGGCGACGACATCGAAAACCTGCAGCGCAAGAAGGAACGGCTGAACGATATCGCCATTCTTGTCCGCGCCTCCTTCCAGATGCGTTCCTTTGAAGACCGCTTCATCACGCTGGGCGTGCCCTACCGGGTGGTGGGCGGCCCCCGCTTCTACGAGCGCGCCGAAATCCGCGACGCGCTGGCCTATCTGAAGGTCACGGCGCAGCCCGACAATGATCTGGCCTTCGAGCGCATCATCAACACCCCCAAGCGCGGCATCGGCGACACATCGGTGAAGCGCATGCACGCCGTGGCCCGCAAGGAAGGCGTGTCCCTCTATCGCGCCGCCGAGACGTTAAGCCTCACCGACGAGCTGCCTGCCAAGACGCGCACGGCCCTCCGCACCCTCATGGAAAGCTTTGCCCGCTGGCGCAAACAGCTCGATGGCCTTCCCCACACGGAGCTTGCCGAAATCATTCTCGACGAGTCGGGTTATACGGCGATGTGGCAGAACGACAAGAGCCCCGAGGCACAGGGGCGGCTCGACAACCTCAAGGAACTCGTCCGCTCCATGGGCGAATTCGAGAACATGACAGGCTTCCTCGAACACATTGCCCTTGTCATGGACGTTGAACAGCAGCCCGATGATGACAAGGTGAACATCATGACGCTGCATTCCGCCAAGGGGCTGGAATTCGGCACGGTGTTTCTGCCCGGATGGGAGGAAGGCCTGTTTCCGCATCAGCGCTCACTCGAAGAGAAAGGCCGCGCTGGGTTGGAGGAAGAACGCCGCCTTGCCTACGTGGGCATCACCCGCGCCAAGCGCCGCGCCACCATTTCATTCGCCCAGAATCGCCGCGTACATAATCTCTGGCAATCCTCCCTGCCCTCGCGCTTCATCGATGAATTGCCGGAAGCCCATGTCGAGGTGGCGCCCATGGCCAACAGCTATGGCGGCCATGGCCTCGGCGGCTTTGGCAGCGGCAGCCGCTTCGAGAACGTGAAGCCCTTCACCAATACCTATGCCACGCCCGGCTGGCAGCGCGCGCAGGAGCGCTGGGCGAGCGGCACCGCCCCGCGCTCAACACCCCGCCTGATCGAGGGAGAACTGACGGCCCGTGAAACCGAGGGCGGCGATTTCGCAGCCGGCGAGCGCGTCTTCCACCAGAAATTCGGCTACGGCAAAATCACCGCCGTCGAAGGCAACAAACTCACCATCGATTTCGAAAAAGCCGGTGAAAAGCGCGTGCTGGACAGCTTCGTGGAACGGGGTTGAACTCAAGGAGTGTACGCTTCCCAAACCCCTTTTCTCCGCACCAGCGGTTCGGATGAAATGGAATAGGCGGAATGTGCCACTATCTCCTTCATGTTGGGGGCAATTGCGCGGATTTCGTCCCGGTTTTCACTGCCTGTGATGATCAATGCATCTCGGCTGACCATAAATACAACCGGATCACCATTGAGTGCTACGGGCGGTTTTGTCCAGAAGTTATCCAGTAGAACGAGTGACGACGTGAACTCGTCTCCAGCGACCATTGTGAACACGCCAGCCTGCTCAAATTTATAGTCCGGAAGATCGCCATTCAAAGATTTGACTGACTCCAAAAAGAGATCATGAACAGTCTCATGGCGATCAGCGAGTTCTTGCTGCGTGATATAGGTAATCTTTTTCGAACCATCGTGAACGAAATAGATCGCAAGATTTCCGCTAAAAGAAATACTCGCCAAAGTCGCTTTTGGATCGCCAGAAGGGAGCACACCATATTCTCCGAGACTGAAAACTGGCCTGATTATTGGCTTTATCGGTGCTCCGTATTCTGTTTGAAAATCCCCGCTGTTCAGAACGCTGTCAACATAGGGGCCGAGGGCTTCCTGTAACGGAAGATTGTCAGAAAGATATTTTGCGTAGGCGTTGTCGAGCATGGCCGTATAGGGCTCCCGCTCTTTGAACTTCACGCGTACCGTCAATTTTCCGACAATCTCAACATTCGCACCGGGCACCTTGTTCTTAACAGCGGACGCGAATTCCTGCGTAAATTGATCCTCAGTCAGCTTGCCATCTGCCCATGCGAGGCCTGGTATGGAAACAATCAGAACGAGGAGAAATCCAAGCGCCCATGTGCGGAACATCTGAGGAAACTCACCTCACAAAACTGAATGCGATGCGAGGTAATCAAATTCTATAAGTTTTCGCAACACCGTATGCTGGAGCGTTAAGCCGTCCGCCCCGATACCGCTGAGCCTGCCGCGGGTGTCAGCCGCCAGTATTGCATGATCGACATGAAGCCGACCGCTGCCACCACGAAAAAGGCGATGGCGAAATCATTGCCGGTGATCGATGTGTCGCCGCGCACCCGCTGCGTGGTTTCAAGCACGAAGGCCGCCATCGCGACGCCGATCGAAAGCGAGAGCTGCTGGGCAACGGTGTAGAAGCTCGTCGCTTTGCTCATGTCCGCGGGATCAACTTCGGAATAGGACATGGCATTCAGCGCCGTGAACTGCAGCGACCGCAGGAAGCCGCCGAACAGCAGCAGCGCCAGAAACAGCGCATAGGGCGTTTGCGCCGTCACCAGCCCGTTCATGCCCAGCACCACGCTGCTCAGCGCGCCGTTGATGATGAGCAAATTGCGGAAACCGAAGCGCCGGATCAGCTTCGCCGCCCCCAGCTTCATGGTGATGGCGCCCAATGCCGTGACGCAGGTGAGAAGGCCGGACTCGAAAGGCGTCAGGCCGAAGCCCAGTTGCAGCATCAGCGGCAGCAGGAACGGCATGGCGCCGACACCGATCCTGAAGAGCGAACCGCCCAGAACCCCGGCGCGAAAGGTCTCATAGCGCAGCAGCCTGATATCCAGGATTGGAGCGGCAGCCTTGCGGGCATGAAGATAATAGAAGCCGAGCAGGACCATCCCGGCCAGCAGCAGAAGCCCCGGCAGATAGGCCGGCCCGAAACTGCGCCCCACCAGCGTGACACCGAACACGAACAGCGAAAGCCCGGCGCCGGAGAGCAGAAATCCCAGCCAGTCGAGCGGCGGCACGGTTTCAACCTCCTGTTCCGGCATGAAGCGCGTGGCGAGGGTGAGCGCGATGATGCAGAACGGCACGTTCATCCAGAAAATCCACCGCCAGTGAAAATAGGTGGTGATGAAGCCGCCGACGGGAGGCCCGACCAGGGGGCCGACCAGCGCGGGGATCGTCAGCCACGCCAGCGCATCCACCAGTTCGGCCTTGGGCACGGTGCGCAGCAGAATGATACGCCCCACCGGCACCATCATGGCGCCCCCGACACCCTGCACAAACCGCGCCGCGACAAGGCCCAGAAGCGAGTCCGTGAAACCGCAGGCCACGGAACCGATGGTGAAAACCAGAATGGCAAGCCGGAACACATTGCGCGCGCCAAAGCGATCGGCGCACCATCCGCTGACCGGAATGAAAATGGTGAGGCTCAGGAGATAGGTGGTGAAGGCCAGCTTGAGGATGATCGGATCGGTGCCCAAATCCGCCGCCATGGCGGGAAGAGAGGTTGCGATCACCGTCGAATCCATGTTTTCCATGAAGAGCGCGGATGCGATGATAAGCGGGATCAGGCGGGCGGGACGCGGCATGGCCGCGTCAGATAGCACGGGCGATCAGGGCCGATCATGCAAATCCGTCAGCCCACGTCCGAAGGCCAAGCGGGGAAGAAACTGATGACCAGCCTACATAATGCCGTGATCCGCGATGGCCGCCCGGAAGATGCCATGATGCTGGCAAGCTTCGCGATGGCCGCCGGGCACGGACTGCTGGAAATCTTCTACGGCGGCCTCATTCCCGGCAGGTCGACGCAGCAGGCCGTCGCCGAACGGCGCATCCTGCGGCCCGGCGCTTTCGCTGAATTCCACCGCTGGCGCGTGCTTGAGGATGGCGCGGGAACCGTCCTCGGCGGCCTCAACGCCTTTCCGCATGATGTCTTCAACACGGCTGCGCCGGATGAACTTCTGACGGCGGAAAGGCTGGATTCCGTTGCGTCCCTATCGGCCCTCGAAGCAAGCGCCGACGGCACCTTCTATGTCAACATGATCGCGGTGGCACCGGAAGCGCGCGGCAAGGGCGCCGGAGCAAGCCTGATGGCCGAGGCCGAGCGGCTGGCGCGAGCCGCGGGGTTTGGCGTCCTCACCCTCAGCACCTTCGAAGCCGACGCGGGCCTGATCCGCTTCTACCAGCGCAACGGGTTTGAGGTTATCGGCACGGCCCCTATCGCTCCCCACCCATTGCTGGAGTATGGCGGCAACTGGGCGCTACTCGCCAAGACATTGCCCGCCGCCGTCTAGGAAACGCCCGCGAACACGCTTATATGGCGGCGAAGGAGTTTTCCGTGTTTGACCGCCTGTTCCGCTGGTTCGAGACGCGGGTGGAGAGTTTTCCGCCCGAAGCGCCCGAACAGCCCCCTGCCCGTTTCATTCCCTTCGTGTGGCACTACACGAAGCCTTTCGGTTGGCTGCTGGCGCTCTCCATCGCGTTTTCGACGACGATTGCCTTCATCGAGGTATATCTCTTTGCCTTCCTGGGCCATCTGGTAGACCTTCTCTCGAACGCCGACCGCGCCACGTTCTGGCAGCAGAATGGCGCCTGGCTGGCCTTCATGGGCGCATTGGTGCTGGTGATCCTGCCGGGCCTCGCCTTCCTGTCGGAAACCATTTCGCATCAGGGCATGCGGGGCAACTATGCCATGCGCATCCGCTGGGTGGCGCACCGCTATGTGCTGCGCCAGAGCATGGATTTCTTCCAGAATGATTTTGCCGGCCGCGTTGCCACCAAGGTGATGCAGACAGCGCTCGGCGTGCGCGACGCGATGATGAAATTCACCGAGGTCGTGGTCTATGTCTGCGTCTATTTCGTGGGCGCGCTGGTGCTGGTGGCCTCGAGTGACATCTGGCTGGCAGCGCCGCTGCTGATCTGGCTCCTGGGCTATGCCTGCGCCTGCTGGTATTTCGTGCCCCGCATGGGCAAGCTCTCGGAGGCGCAAGCCGACATGCGCTCGCTGGTGACCGGCCGCATCGTCGACAGCTACACCAACATCCCGACCGTCAAGCTCTTCGCCCATGCCGACCGCGAGGACCGTTACGCGCGTGAAGGCATGGGCTGGATGCTCGACAGCGTGAATGCCTCAATGCGCATGTCGACGCTCATGACCTCGACGCTGCAATTCCTGAGCGGCGCGCTGATCTTCATGATGGCGGGGCTGTCGATCTGGCTCTGGTATCTGGGCGCGGTGACAACCGGCGCCATCGCCTTCTCGATCGGCCTCACGCTGCGCCTCAAGGCCATGTCGCAATGGATCATCTGGGAAGTGGCCGGCATGTTCGAGGACATCGGCACCATCAAGGATGGCCTTGCCACGATCGCCCGCGACCGCACCATTCAGGACGCGCCGGATGCCAAGCCGCTCGTGGTTTCAAAGGGCCGGATCGATTTCGAGAACGTGCGCTTCAATTACGGGAAGCCGCTCACGCAAGGCCGCAATGTCGTGGATGGCCTGACGCTCTCGATTGCGCCGGGCGAAAAGGTGGGCCTCGTCGGGCGTTCGGGTGCAGGCAAGAGCACGCTGGCCAATCTGCTGCTGCGTTTCTACGATCTTGAACAGGGCAAGATCCTGATTGATGGGCAGGATATCTCCGGGGTCACGCAGGATTCGCTCCGCGCCGCCATTGGTGTGGTGACACAGGATACCTCGCTTCTTCACCGCCCGGTGATCGACAACATCCGCTATGGCCTGCCGGATGCGGGAATGGCCGATGTGGAAGCCGCGGCCCGCAAGGCCCATGCCGATGAATTCATCGCCACCTTGAGCGATCCGCAAGGGCGGAAGGGCTATGACGCGCATGTCGGCGAGCGCGGCGTGAAGCTCTCGGGCGGGCAGCGGCAGCGCATCGCGATTGCCCGCGTTTTGCTGAAGAACGCGCCCATTCTGGTGCTCGATGAAGCGACCAGCGCGCTTGATTCAGAGGTCGAAGCGGCGATTCAGGAGAACCTCTACGCGCTGATGGAGGGCAAGACCGTGATCGCCGTGGCGCACCGGCTTTCGACCATCGCGGCGATGGACCGTCTCGTCATCATGGACCAGGGCCGCATTGTCGAGGAGGGTTCGCACCGCGACCTGCTGCGCCAGGGCGGGCTTTATGCGAGCCTCTGGCAGCGCCAGTCCGGCGGCTTCCTGGCGGCGGAAACCATGGATGCGGCGGAGTGAGTGCTGCGCGTTTCACGCTCACCGTTCCGGGCCAGGCGCTCGGCGCGGCGCAGGACCTGGCCGACCGGATTGACGGCGATCCACGCCTCGACGCCATGGCCGTCACCATCAATGAAACCGATGAGGCGGCATCGCTCTGGGAAACATTGGCCTATTTCGCTGATGAATCAGAGGCAGAGGCGGCGCGCGAGGTGCTGGGCCTGCCCGATGCGCGGATCGCCGCCCTGCCCGAGACCGACTGGGTGCGGCAGTCTCTGGAGGGGCTCGCGCCTGTTGCGGCGGGGCGCTTCTACCTCCATGGCGCGCATGACCGCCACCGCCGCAGAGCCGGCGGCATTTCGCTGGAAATCGATGCCGGAACCGCCTTCGGCACCGGCCACCACGGCACGACCGAGGGCTGCCTGCTGGCCCTTGATGCGATTGCCAAACACGCGAGGCCCCGCCGCATCCTCGACCTCGGGACCGGCACCGGCGTTCTCGCCATTGCAGCGGCGAAGGCGCTAGGCACCGCAGCCCTCGCCACCGACATCGACGCCGAGGCCGTGCGGGTGAGCCTGCTCAATGCCAGCCTCAATGGCGTCAAGCCGATGATCCGGGGTGTGACGGCGGCGGGCCTCAAGGACCCGCGCATCATGGCCGCTGCTCCTTTTGACCTGATCTTCGCCAACATCCTCGCCCGGCCTCTGGTGATGCTGGCGAGCGGCCTGAGCCGCATCCTGATGCCCGGAGGCTTCCTCATCCTCTCCGGCCTGACGCTGGACCAGACCCGCTGGATCGCCGCCACCTACCGCAACCGGGGCCTCGTGCCGGTGAGCCGCATCACTCGCGGCAACTGGGCCGCGCTGGTGCTGACGAGACCGCGCCTGGGCCAGAAATCGCGCTGAGAAGCATCAGGAATTTTCGCTGATGATGTTTCATGTGAAACATTTCCTAGGCCTGAAAACACAAGGTTTTTGCTGCATTTTGACGTGAAAACAGATGGTGCCGGGTGATTTTTGCGTTGCTGCCGGTTGTGTTTAAGTTGCCAAATCGATGCCGCCCAAATTGACTCTGTCAATTTCTTGGTCCTCTCCCCGCGCCGACGTGGAGAGGAAGGGGCCTTTCTTCTCCCTCTTCATGCGCAAGCATGGGGAGGGTGGATCGCGCGATAGCGCGAGACGGGTGGGGTCGTCAGCAGAATGATCTCACACCCCGCCGCCCCACCCCTACCCCTCCCCGCAACGCGGGGAGGGAGAAGGATTGGGCGGTCCTCCCACCTGTCTTCCCGGCGGATGCCGGGACCCAGGCTTGGCCGGAAGCTCGCGGGTTGACAGTCTGGCTTCCGGCGTGCGCCGGAATGACAGGTAAGGGCGGGCTTGGATGGACGATGGGCAAACAAAAAGCGCCCGGGAGGGAGGAACTCTCCCGGGCGCTTTGCGGCTGGGGCGACTGGCCCCGGCCGTGAAGAGGCCTGAAACATCAGGCCCCGTTTTTCAGATGGGCTTACTCGCCCCAGACCATGCGGCTGATCTCGGAACGCTTCAGGCCGATGTCGGCCAGCATGCGGTCATCGAGCTGGGTGAGCTGGCGCTCGGCGCGGCTGCGGGCGATGTAGCTGCGCAGACGGTCAACGAGGCCGGTGGACACGCGGGCGCCGCTGTTGTGGACGGCTTCGCGGCCGTAAGTGATCGTGGTCATCGTCAAACTCCATTCATGTTTCGTCTCGAACGCAGGCTTTTGTCCCGGGCCGAGGTGATGTTTCTTTGTGCACCGCACAATTACAGTCTGGATATAATCGGGCTTTATGGCCGAAACCAGCCCTGTGGGCCGCACGTCGATATGCGATCAACGCATATCTTGTTCATCTCTTGTTAATCACCTCATTTGCCGTCGGCAGAGGTGTATAGGCATGAAATATGACAATATCTTGCCGGGAAAATATTATTTTGGGGTGGAAATTAATACGCCTGATTGCGGGAAATTCAGTGATTCAGGCACAGAAGGCCGAATCTGGATGCATTTCTTGCATGAAATGCCGCGTGCCTGATTTTGCACCGCACAAAGAAAATGCCCGGTCAAAGACCGGGCATTTCCGTGAGAAATGGTTGAAGACGCTTAGGCGGCCTGGAGGTTACCCGCCGAGCTCTTGCCCGTGCGCTTGTCGGTCACGATCTCGAAGGAGATCTTCTGGCCTTCCTTCAGCGTGCGCATGCCGGCGCGCTCGACAGCGGAAATATGGACGAACACGTCCTTGTTTCCGTTATCCGGCTGAATGAAACCATAGCCCTTCTGCTCGTTAAACCACTTCACTGTACCCGTATTCATGGGATGCCCTTCAATTAGGTTTGCAATTGGCCCTGATGAGGTTTTCGACAACAGCAGGACCCCGTCTCGATAATTGGAGGAGTCTTGCGTGCGCACCCTTGAAGGAGAGCGAAGCGGCCAATCGTCCGGCCCAAGTGTCGATGCCGCTTATATGGATCAGCTTGGCTCCGGATGCAAGCCAATTCATTTCCCAAACGTCATCAGCCCGTCACACGCTTCGCGTGCGGACAGGTGAACCGGAAATCGTGACGAGCAATCACAGTAAGCTGGCACGGCTTAACGAAATCTCAAAGCGCGCCAATGTCGCAGAACTGCACTTATACCCAGATGATTTCAGCTATAATACCACAAGCCGAAACTGCAAGCACGGGAACGGCGCCCATGCAGATTAGCGTTTACCGGGAAGGCATCCTGATCGGCACCGCCATCCTTGAACATCTTGATCCGCCGATGGGCGTGGCGTTCGGCCCCTTTGCCGCCTCGGATGATTATGACCGCAGCCGGGATGCGAACATTGTCGATGGACAATATGCAGGCAGCAAGGGGCGGCCATTACTGGCCTATGCCGATCAAACGGCGCCCCTCAAGACCGATTCAATCGTGATCGAGGACGACAGCGATCCCCGGATGGGGAAGCAGGTGAGTTTGCTGTTCCTGGATGGCGACGATTTTGCCGCGATCTTCTCCGGCCATGACGACTACAAGGCCTATTATGACGGGCAGGCCGAGGAGCGGCTTTGATATTCTGAAACCCCGCGCGCCACCATGAGTGACGGGCGCGCTGCTCTCTTTCCCGGCAGGTTGCCTTTTGGGGGCAAACCGGCAATGAAGACGGGGTGATCATTCCCGTTGCAACTCCGCGCCGCGCCTCAGTGCGCCGCCGCGATTTTTCCGGAGCTTTCCATGCCGTCTTCCCCCTCCTCCGCGCCTGTTGCGGCGCTTCGCGCTGAGCTGAAGAAGCGGAAGCTCACCGGCCTCATCATTCCCAGGCAGGATGAGTTTCAGGGGGAATATGTTGCCGCCTACGCCGAGCGCCTGCGCTGGCTGACGGGCTTTGCCGGCTCCTGGGGCACGGCGATCCTGACGCTCACCAAGGGCGCGATCTTCGTCGACGGGCGCTACACCATCCAGGTGCGCCAGCAGGTGGATGCGAAAACCTTTGTGCCGCATCACCTGACCGAGGAACCGCCCGCGCAATGGATCGCCAAGAACCTCAAGACGGGCGATGTGCTGGGCGTCGATCCCTGGCTGCTCACCGCCGCCGATGCCGACCGCTATGCGGCGGCCTGCGCGGCCGTGGGCGCGAAGCTCGTAAGCGTGACGCCCAATCCCATTGACGCCATCTGGAAGGACCAGCCTGCGCGCCCGATGGCGGAGATCGCCGCCCAGCCCACGCAATTCGCCGGGCGCTCGGCACAGCAGAAGCTGGAGGATGTGTCGGCCGATCTCACCAAGCTCAAGGCCGATGCGGTGGTGCTGGCGCTGCCGGATTCGGTCGCCTGGGTGTTCAACCTGCGGGGCTTCGACGTGCCCTATACGCCGGTCGTGCTGGCCTATGCCATCCTGCACCGCAAGGGAAAGGCCGAACTCTTCATCGACGCGGCGAAGCTGCCGGAAGATGTGGCGGCGCAGTTGAAGCCGCTCGTCATGATCCGCAAGCCATCGGATATCGAGGCCTCGCTGAAGAAGCTGGGGGCGGCGAAAAAGACGGTGGCCATCGACGCCAACACCGCACCTTCGCGCGTGCGTGACGTGCTGAAGAAAGCGGGTGCGAAAATCGTCAACGCGACCGATCCCTGCATCATGCCCAAGGCGCGCAAGAACCGCACCGAGCAGCAGGGCGCGCGCGCCGCACAGCTTCGCGATGGCGCGGCCATGGCGCGCTTCCTGCGCTGGATCGAGGAGACGGCACCCTTGGGCGGCGTGACTGAGATGTCTGCGGCGGACAGGTTGCAGGAGTTTCGCCAAGGCACAGGCGTGCTGATGGACTTGTCCTTCAGCTCAATCGCCGGGGCCGGCCCCAATGCGGCGATTCCGCATTACCATGTGACGGAAGAGTCCAGCCGCCCGCTGGAGAGAAACCAGATTTTCCTGATCGATTCCGGCGGCCAGTATCAGGACGGCACCACCGACATCACCCGCACGACGATCATTGGTCAGCCCACGGATGAAATGAAGGACCGCTTCACCCGCGTGCTGAAGGGCATGATCAACCTGTCGCGCATCCGCTTTCCCAAAGGCACCTGCGGCTCGCAGCTTGACGTGCTGGCGCGCGGGGCCTTGTGGACGGCGGGGCTCGATTTCGACCATGGCACGGGCCATGGCGTCGGCTCCTATCTCTCGGTGCATGAAGGCCCGGCGCGCATCAACAAGTCCGACCGGACACCGCTTGAGCCCGGCATGATCCTCTCCAATGAGCCCGGTTTCTACAGGCAGGGCGAATATGGCATCCGCATCGAGAACCTGCTGCTCATCACCGAGCCGGAGGACATTACCGGCGGCGAACGCAAGATGATGGGCTTCGAGACGCTGACGCTCTGCCCCATCGAGCGGCGGCTGATCGATGTGCCGCTGCTCTCGCCCGAAGAGCTGGCATGGCTCAATGCCTATCACGCCCGCGTGCTGAAAGAGGTGGGCGCGCTGCTCGATGGCGATGACCTCACCTGGCTCGAAAAGATGTGCGCGCCGCTTTAGGGAAGCACATGCCGGAGCGCCACGACGCTCGCCACGCCGATCACAATGGTGAGCGCCAGCGGCAGGCGGAAGAAGGCAGCCACCGCCGTGATCGCCGCCGCCAGCGTTTCGGCTCTGCCTGTGGTGAGCACGGTGGGCGCGATGACGGCCATCAGAATGGCGGGCGGCAGCGCATCGAGCGCCGCCTTGAGCCTGCCCCGGATGGTGAAACCGGAGAGCAGATAGAAGCCCGAAAGCCGCGTGGCATAAGTCGCAAGCGCCATGCCGATGATGGCCATGAGCGTGGCTGTGTGGATCACCGCTTATCCTCCGCCAGGAGTGCGGCGCACAGCGCCCCCGCAATGCCGCCCGCCACGATATAGGCGGCACCGCCCAGCCAGAGTTTGGTGAGCGCCGCCACGGCACCGCTGACCGCCAGCACCGCCGCCGTGCGCGGGCCCTTCCAGAAGCCCATGAGGATGCCGATGAACAGCGCCGAGAAGGCGAAATCGATTCCATAGAGTGCCGGATCGCCGATCGAGCGGCCCACGATCGAGCCCACAAGTGTCGACAGGCACCAGGCCCCGAACATCGGCAGTGCGAGGCCGAGATAGTAGGATAGCGTGACCGGCTGTTTGAGCGCCCGCCTTTCACTCAGCGCCCAGCTTTCATCGACCAGCAGGAAGGCCATGAGCGGATAGAGGCGGCGGGGGATGGCTTTCAGATGCCGCACCAGCGAGGCGCTCATCAGCACATGGCGCACATTAACGATCAGCGCCGTGAAGGTGAGGAGCAGGATGGGAACCGGCTCCTTCCACATTTCAAGCGACACGAATTGCGCCGCCCCCGCGAAGACCAGCGCGCTGGTGAGCAGCGCCTCGATGGGCGACAGGCCCTTCCCCGCCGCCAGCGTGCCCCAGAGGAGGCCAATCGGAATGGCCGCCACCAGCACCGGCGCAATGTCTCCCGCGCCGGAGAGGAATTCGCGCGCCCTGCCCGTCATCCGCCTGCCGCCTGCCTGCGGAACCGGCCGGGCGTGAAGCCGAGGCGCTGCTTGAACACGCGGTTCAGATGGCTTTGATCGGAAAAGCCGCAGGAGGCCGCGACATGGGTGGCGCTCATGCCGTCACGCAGGAGATTGCAGGCGAGATGCACCCGGCGGTCCACCAGCCAGCTGTGCGGCGTCAATCCCGTGGCCTTGCGGAAGACGCGGATGAGATGAAAGGGGCTGAGGCCCGCCGAGCGCGCCAGCTCCTCAAGCTCAACCGGCTGCTCGATATGGGCGGCGAGGAATTCCTTGGCGCGGCTGACGGCGAGAGGTTCGCGGCCAGAAAGTCCGGCGGCACCAAGGCCTCCCGCATGACGGTCGATCATCGCCACCAGTACGGCGGTGAGCGATTCATCGGCGGCCAGCGGTTCGACAGGCCCCTCGAGCCCCAGATGCGCCTGCACGTAACGGCGCGCCAGTTCAGGATCGGGCACCACGGGATTGCGGAACCACGGGGCCGAAGCCCTGCGGCCGGTTGCCTGTTCGATCAGCGACTGCAGCAGCGACGGCTTGGGATAGATCATGCGGTAGCCGTAGCCGTCGTGTTCGGGCACCGCGTCATGCACCTCGCCGGGATTGACGAAACAGAGTTCGCCCGGCCCCGCGCGCACCAGCGAGCCGCTGATGGTATAGACGTTGACGCCCGTGAGGACGGTGCCGATCACATAGCTTTCATGGGTGTGCGGCGGAAACACATGGGTGCGGAAGGTGGCGGTGAGGCATTCCAGCGCCTCATGCCGGCCCGAACGCCAGAACGACGTTGAATCCGCGGTGGTGACATCATCAAGCGTGTCGTCTGGCGCGAGAAGTCTCATGGCCTTCTTCTAGCAGACTGGCGGATCGGGGCTTGGACAGAATTGCGGAATGGGCCTCACCCCTCGCCCACGCGGGCGAACCAGGCATTTTCGTCGATCACCTCGACGCCATATTTCTCCGCATCCTTGAGCTTGGAGCCGGCACCCGGCCCTGCCACCAGAAGATCGGTCTTCTTCGAGACCGAGCCCGCGACCTTGGCCCCCAGCCGCTCGGCCATGGCTTTCGCTTCCTCGCGCGTCATGCGTTCCAGCGCCCCGGTGAAAACCACCGTCTTGCCCGCCACGGGTGAGGTGGTGCTGCGCGCCGCAAGCTCCGTGACGGTGATGTGCTTGAGCAAATCATCCACCACCTTGCGGTTATGCGCCTCGCCGAAGAACTGCACGATGGCTTCCGCCACAACATCGCCAATGCCGTCATGGGCGGTCAATTCGTTCCACGCATCGCTGCCTTCGATGCTGGCGGCGATCATCTGTTCACGGAAGTTTTCGATTGTTGCGTAGGCTCGTGCCAGTGCCCGCGCCGTGGTTTCGCCGACATGGCGGATGCCCAGCGCATAGATGAAACGATCAAGCGCGATGGTGCGGCGCGCATCGATGGCGTCAAACAGTTTCTTGACCGAGGCCTGGCCCCAACCCTCGCGGTCTTTCAGTTTCTTGAGCGACCGCGCATCGCGGGTTTCCAGCGTAAAGATGTCATCCGGCGAGGCGATCAGCCCATCGGCATAGAATTCAGCGATGATCTTGTCGCCCAGGCCCTCGATGTCAAACGCGTTGCGCGAGCAGAAATGCTTGAGGCGTTCGACGCGCTGGGCCGGGCAGATCAAGCCGCCGGTGCAGCGGCGCACCGCATCGGTCTTGCCCGTCTCGCGCTCCTCGCGCTCGGCATGGCTGCCGCAGGCGGGGCACACATGGGGGAAGTGATAGGGCTTGGCGGATGGCGGGCGCTGCTCCGCCACGAAGCCCAGAATCTGCGGGATCACATCACCTGCCCGCTGCACGATCACCGTGTCGCCGATGCGGATATCCTTGCGCGCGATCTCATCCTCATTGTGGAGCGTGGCATTTGATACGACAACGCCGCCCACCGTGACGGGCTTCAGCCGCGCGACCGGCGTGAGCGCGCCCGTGCGGCCCACCTGAATGTCGATCCCTTCCAGAACCGTCATCGCCTTTTCGGCGGAGAATTTATGCGCCAGACCCCAGCGCGGGCTCCGCGACACGAAGCCCAGCCGCTCCTGCCAGTCCAGCCGGTTCACCTTGTAGACGACGCCATCAATGTCATAGCCGAGGCTGGCGCGCTTCGCCTCGATGGCATGGTACTGCGCCAGAAGTTCCTCAGCACTCCGGCACAGCTTCATCAGCGGATTGGTGGGAAGGCCCCAGGACTTGAAGGCCTGAACCACATCCCATTGCGTCTTCCCCGGAAGCTCCGGTGCCTCGCCCCAGGCATAGGCGAAAAATTGCAAGGGACGCGCCGCGGTGATAGCGGAATCAAGCTGCCGGAGCGAGCCCGCCGCGGCATTGCGCGGATTGGCGAAGACCTTTTCGCCGGCTTGATTCTGTTTCTCATTCAATGCCGCGAAGTCCTTGTGAGACATATAGATTTCGCCCCTGACCTCAATCAGCTTGGGCGCTTCCGCCGGAAGCCTGCGGGGGATCGAGGCGATGGTCAGCACATTGGCAGTGACATTCTCGCCCTCAAAGCCATCGCCGCGCGTCGCCGCCTCAACCAGCCGGTGGTTCTCGTAGCGGATCGAAATCGAAAGCCCGTCGATCTTGGGCTCGGCCGTGACAGCCAGTTCCTCATCGGGCTTGAGATTGAGAAAACGCCGGATGCGGCCGAGGAACTCCGCCACCTCCTCCTCGCTGAAGGCATTGGAAAGCGACAGCATGGGCACGGCATGACGGATCTTGCCGAATTTCTCGGCGGGCTTTGAGCCGACGCGGCGGGACGGTGAGTCGTCGCGGACGAGATCGGGAAATTCCGCCTCGATCTCGAGATTGCGGCGCACCAGCGCGTCATAATCGGCATCGGAAATCGTGGGCGCGTCTTCCTGATGGTAGCGCCGGTCATGGCCTGCGATCTCAGCCGCAAGCCGCTCCAGCTCGCGGGCCGCTTCGGCGCGCGTAAGCTTCGCCATGCCTCAGCCCCGGCTCCGCAGCAGCTCGTCGGCCTGCGCCCGCGCCGCATCGGTGACCTGCGCGCCAGACAGCATGCGCGCCACTTCCTCGCGGCGGCTCTGCGATGAAAGCGGCTGCACCCGCGTGACCATGCGCTTCGAGCCCACCTCCTCCATCTTGGAGATCAGCATGTGCTGGCTGGCCCGCGCCGCGACCTGCGGGCTGTGGGTGACGGCCAGCACCTGAAGCCCCGAGGCAAGGCGCGACAATCTTCCGCCGATCGCATCGGCTACCGCACCGCCAACGCCCGTATCGATTTCATCGAAGATCAGCGTGGGGGCGGAACCTTTGGCGGCGAGGATCACCTTGAGCGCCAGCATGAAACGGGCAAGCTCACCGCCCGATGCCACTTTCATGAGCGGCGCCAGCGGCGTGCCGGGATTGGCGGCCACCATGAATTCGATGCGGTCAATGCCGGTGGGGCCGGGCTTTCCGGCATCGGTATCAATCCGGGTTTCAAAGCGGGCGCGCTCAAGCTTGAGCGGCGGCAGTTCGGCCATCACGGCCTTGTCGAGCGCCTTGGCCGCCTTGCGGCGCTTATCGCTCAGCTTTTCGGCGGCAGCATCGAATTGCGCCCGCGTGTCCTTCGCCTTTGCTTCAAGCTGCTTGAGCTTGGCCCCACCATCGGTAAGCGCCGTCAATTCCTGCTCGAAGCGTTGGCGCACATCGGCCAGCGTATCGACGGTGCATTTGAACTTCCGCGCCGCCGCACGAAGCGCAAAGAGACGCTCCTCGGATTTTTCCAGTTCCTTGGGATCAAACACGAAGCTGCGGCGCGCGTCGGCAATGGCGTGATCGGCCTCGCCCACTTCCGCCAGCACGCGATCAAGCGCCGCGCAGACCTGATCGAGCCTGCCGCCTGCCCCTTCCTTGCGCCGCTCGAGCTTGCGGAGCGCCGCATTGAGACGGGCCATCACAGTGCCATCACCGCCCAGCGCGTCCTCGGCTTCCGACAGCGCATCAGCATATTGTTCCGACGACATCATCAACTGCCGCGCCTCGGCAAGCTTCGCCTCCTCGCCGGATTCTGGATCAAGGGCGCGCAATTCCTCCGCCGCATGTTCGAGATAATCCCGCTCGGCTTCGGCGCGCGCCATGAGATCGCGGTGGGATGTCAACTCCCCGGCGGCGGTGCTGGCCGCCTCCCAGAGGCGCGCGACATCATCAGCCTGCCCTTCAAGCCCGGCGAAGGCATCGAGCAGGCTGCGGTGGGCGGAAACATCGACCAGCGCCCGGTCGGCATGCTGGCCATGGATTTCCGCCAGCGCCACGGCGATCTGGCGCAGCAGGTTAAGACTGACCGGCTGATCATTGATGCTGGCGCGGCTCGGCCCATCGGCATTCTGGATGCGGCGGATGACGAGATCGCCGTCGCAATCGATGCCCTGCTCTTTCAGGATGGCGAAGGCTTCGTGGGTTGGCGCCAGGGCAAAGCTGGCCGTGACCACGCCCCGCTGGGCTCCCGCGCGCACCAGGCCGGAATCGCCGCGCGCGCCCAGCGCCAGCCCCAGCGAATCAAGCAGGATCGATTTCCCCGCCCCGGTCTCGCCCGTGAGCACGGTAAGGCCCGTTTCCAGAGCAATATCAAGCTTCTCGATAAGGACAATGTCGCGGATCGACAGGGCGGTGAGCATGGCTCCTTATAGCCAAAGACCCCTCTTCGATAAAGACAGATTGGCGGGCCGGTTTAAGGCCTCATTGACGGTGTAAACCACGTTTTGTTGCCCGTTCGGCGCGGCTGAGTCATCTAGAACCGTGCAAAAGTGCGCGCCTGTTTCCGGGCGGCACAGGGCGGCGAGGACGGAACACCATGACGAATTCTACACCTGTCATCACATCGAACGACGGCGGCGACACGGCGGACATCTATGTGTCCGAGAACACCACCGGCGTGACGAGCGTGCAGGCAACGGATGCCGATGAAGGCACGACGCTGCTTTACCAGATCGCCGGCGGCCTCGACGCCGCGAAATTTTCAATCAACGCCGTGACGGGCGCGCTGCAGTTCATCGCCGCCCCCGATTTTGAAAAGCCGACCGACAAGAACCTCGACCGCATTTACGAAGTGCAGGTGAAGGCTTGGGATGGCGCGGCCTATGACATCCAGAGCCTGCGCGTGCATGTGACCGACCAGGCCGCGGTGACCATCAACGGCACCGAGGGCATTGACGTCATCGACGCCACGCATACGGTTGGCGAGCAGCCGTTCCCCGGCGCCGAGAACGATGTGCTGAACGGCTTCGGCGGCGACGACTGGCTGGACGGCGGCGCGGGCGCCGACGCGATGACCGGCGGCGCTGGCGATGACACCTATATCGTCGACAATACCGGCGACACCACCGTGGAACTGGCGGATGAAGGAATAGACCTCGTGCGCGCCAGCGTCTCCTACGCGCTCGCGGCCAATATCGAGAACCTTACCCTCACCGGCACCGGGTCCATCAGCGGCACCGGCAACGCGCTCGACAACCTGATCGTCGGCAACACCGCCGCCAACACGATCAACGGCGGCCTCGGCGCCGACACCATGGCGGGCGGCGCGGGCAACGACGTCTATGTCGTCGACAACATCGGCGACCAGGTGATCGAACTCTCGGGCGAAGGCACGGACACGATCCAGTCCTCGATCACCCTCACGCTGGTGGACAATGTTGAGAACCTCACGCTGTTCGGCAACGCCAACCTCAACGGCTTCGGCAACGCGCTGAACAACACCATCACCGGAAATGCCGGCGAGAACATCCTGCGCGGGCTTGACGGCAACGACACGCTGAACGGCGGCGCGGGAGCCGACCGCATGGTGGGCGGCGCCGGCAACGATACCTATTACGTGGACAATGATCACGACGTGACGGCGGAAACGGCGGACCAGGGCACCGACGCGGTGATCTCCTCCGTGACTTACACGCTGACGGCCAATATCGAAAACCTGACCCTCACCGGCACCGCCGCCATCAACGGCACCGGCAACGCGCTGGCCAACAACATCTCCGGCAACATCGGCAACAACACGCTGACCGGCCTCGGCGGCAATGACATCCTGAACGGCGGGCGCGGCGACGACGTGATGATCGGCGGCGGCGGCAACGACACCTATTACGTGGACAGCGCCGCGGACGTGGTGACGGAACTGGCCAACCAGGGCACCGACATCATCAACTCGAGCATCACCCTGACGCTGGGCGCCAACGTCGAGAACCTGACGCTGACCGGCGTCGACGCTATCGACGGCACCGGCAACGGCCTCAACAATGTCATCATCGGCAATGCGGTAAGCAACACGCTGCTGGGCCTCGACGGCAATGACAAGCTCGATGGCGGGCGCGGCGCTGATGCCATGCTGGGCGGCATCGGCGACGACACCTACGTCGTCGACAACATCGGCGACTCCGTCGCCGAACTCGTGGACCAGGGCAATGACACGGTGGTTTCCTCGATCACCTTCACGCTCGGCGATAATTTCGAAAACCTGACCCTGTCGGGTGCCGTGGTTGCCGACGGAACGGGCAATGATCTTGCCAACGTCATCACCGGTTCCTCGGGCGTCAACGTGCTGAGCGGCCTTGGCGGCAATGACACCATTCTGGGCCTCGCGGGCAACGACACGATCGCCGGCGGCAATGGCGATGACGCGATCACCGGCGGAACGGGCGCTGATACGCTGAGCGGCGGCTTCGGCAACGACACCTTCATCTACAAGGCCGCCAATGAAAGCGGCGCCACCACGGCATCGCGCGACACCATTGTCGACTTCACGGCGGGCGACAAGATCGACCTGTCCGCCATCGACGCCAACGCCTCGATCGCCGGCGACCAGGCTTTCGTGATGGATGCGGGCGGAACATTCACGGTCAGCGAATTGCGCCTGACGGTGGTGGGCAGCGACACGCTGGTGGAGTTGAACCTCAACACCACGGCGGCGCCCGAAATGGCGATCCTGGTGCTCAACAACACATCACTCACGGTCGACGATTTTATTTTGTAGGGCAAAGCAGCCTGAAGGGCGCAGGCCTGTTCTCTCTCCATGGCCGCCCTTGAGGCGGCCAACCAGGCTTTCCGCCGATCAACAGGCTGAACGTCTGGATGGCCGGGTCAAGCCCGGCCACGGAGAGAATTGGGGGCAATGCCTTCGAAAAACTCCCGCCCCCAACCGCTCAAAGCGGGTTGAGGCTGTGGAACGCCTTGCTGATCCAGCTTTCCTGGTTTTCCACCGGCGCCTTGCCGTCGGATGAGACGAGCTGATAGGCGCTCTTGTACCATTCGGAATTGGGATAGTTGTGGCCGAGAACGGCCGCCGCCGTCTGCGCCTCCGCGGTGACGCCGAGCGCCATATAGCCTTCCGAGAGCCGGTAGAGCGCTTCCGGCACCTGGGTGGTGTTCTGATACTCCACCACCACGCGCTTGAAGCGGTTGATGCCGGCCAGATAGGAGCCGTGATTGTAGTAGTAGCGGCCGATCTCCATTTCCTGGCCCGCCAGATGGTCTTTCGCCATCAGCGCCTTGCGGCCGGCGTCCTCGGCATAGGCGGTGCCGGGATAGCGGCGCTGCACTTCTTCCAGCGCGGTCAACGCATCCTTGGTGGCGCTCTGGTCGCGCTTGGTATCGTTGATCTGATTATAGTTGGAGAGCGCGATCAGGTAATAGGCATAGGCCGCGTCCTTGTGGCCGGGATGGAGCGTGATGAAGCGGTTGGCATCGTTCTTGGTGTCATCGAACTTGCCGACCTGATAATGCGCATAGGCCTCGAGCAGGATCGCTTTCGTCGCCGCCGCGGAATAGGGATATTGCCGCTCGACCTCGGCGAATTTTTTGAGCGAACTGCTGTATTCGCCTTTCTGCAGGCTGGCGAGGCCGTCATTGTAGAGTTTGGCGACGGCATCGCCCTCGCCCGACATGGCGAGATCGGGTGAAACCGCGCCGCCCAGATCCCCGGGCGAAGCGGAGGCCGCCGACGTGCTGGTGGAACTTTCGCCCAAGAGGCCATCCATGAGCCCCGAGGCGCAGCCGGTGAGCGGCAGCGCCAGAGCCATCAGCGCAGCCACGCGCCACATCCGTCCACGTCCCGTCATTGCCGTTCGATCAGGCACAGTCTTGCGAATCCCCTGGAGCCACCTGGTCCCGCTCTTATCGTGGCGGTGCAATCGCCGCCAGACCCGGGAATGACGCCCTATAGATGCACGAAACCCGGCAGAAGTGTGACCGCCGGGCTCCGAAATCTTTTATCCGTCAATCAGTTGGCTTGGCGGCGCAGGAAGGCCGGAATTTCCAGCTGATCATCATCGAGGCCCGGATCGATATGCGAATGAGGAGGAGCCGGCGGCGGCGCCTGACGGGGTGCCGGCGCAGGCGCTGCCATTTGCGGGCGCTGCGGTGCCGACATCACGGGTTCGCGGTGCTGAGGGGCTGGTTCTTCCTTGCGGCCAAGGCCGATATTGGCAAAACGGGTGAACAGACCGCCGCCGGTCTTCTTGCGCTCGGCATGCTCGGCAATGCTGGCAATGCGGTTCTGCTGGGCGGCGATCTGCTTCTGCGCGTGGGGCGGGAATTCCTCAACCGCAGGCATCCGCGGGCGCTGCGGCTGCTGCTGGCGCACCGCCTCGGGCTGGGCCTCTTCGATATACTCAGGCTCGGCCTGCATCATGGGCTGCACAACAGGCTGGATCACCGGCTGCTGGATGGCGGCGGGACGCGCCACCATGGGTGCGGGCTGCACGACAGGCTTCTTGGCCGGCAGGGTGTTCTTGCCGTGGAAGCCGAACACCGGGCCAGCGGCCGGCTGTTCGGCGGCGGCTTCGCCATCGGCCTTCACAGCGCCTTCAATGGCAAGGCCGGTGGCGACCACCGACACGCGCATGGTGCCTTCGAGCGATTCATCGAAGGTGGCGCCCAGGATGATGTTGGCTTCCGGATCCACTTCCTCGCGGATGCGGGTGGCGGCTTCGTCCACTTCGTAAAGTGTGAGATCAGGCCCGCCGGTGATCGAGATCAGGAGGCCACGCGCGCCGCGCATCGACACATCGTCAAGCAGCGGATTGGAGATCGCGGCTTCGGCGGCCTCGATGGCGCGCTTTTCGCCGGTGGCTTCGCCCGTGCCCATCATCGCCTTGCCCATCTCGCTCATGATGGCGCGGACGTCGGCGAAGTCGAGGTTGATGAGGCCTTCCTTGGTCATCAGTTCGGTGATCGAGGCAACGCCCGAATAGAGCACCTGGTCGGCCATCGCGAAGGCGGCGGCGAAGGTGGTCTTCTCGTTGGCGACGCGGAACAGGTTCTGGTTGGGAATGACGATCAGCGTATCGACATGCTTGGCGAGAAGCTCGATGCCCTTTTCCGCCGTCTGCTGGCGGCGTGCGCCTTCGAAGTGGAAGGGCTTGGTGACGACGCCGACGGTGAGGATGCCCTGCTCTTTCGCCGCCCTGGCGATGACGGGAGCCGCACCCGTGCCGGTGCCGCCGCCCATGCCGGCGGTGATGAAGCACATATGCGCGCCCGCCAGATGGTCGAGAATTTCCGGCAGCGCCTCTTCGGCAGCAGCTGCGCCAATCTGCGGCTGCGAGCCAGCACCCAACCCCTGGGTGAGGGCTGTACCCATCTGCACGCGGCGCTGCGCGGCGCTTTGCATGAGGGCCTGTGCGTCGGTGTTTGCCACAACAAATTCAACGCCTTCGAGGCGGCTTTCAATCATGTTGTTGACGGCATTGCCGCCCGCCCCGCCAACCCCGAACACCGTGATACGGGGTTTCAGGTCCTGCAGGTTCGGAACGGTAAGATTGATGGTCATTTTTTGGCGCCCGGTGAATGATTTGCCCGAATCCATGTTTCTTACCCAAACCATAACAAATGGTTAACAAGCGCTAACCAAACCCCTCGGAAGAGACTCAAAATTGAATCGAATTGATCCGTTCTGGAAAGGTTCGGTTCACCGTGAGGGGCGTGGCCGGGCGGGCCGGAAAATCGGTCCACCGGTTGACGTTAGGTGATGGTGAAGCTCAGAAGCTGTCGGCGATCCAGCGGCCCATCTTGCGCATGTAGCCGTGCTGGGCGTTGGAGAGCTGCCGCGCCTTGTGCTGCGGCAGCGCGTAATGCGTGTCGGGCTTGAGCGCGTGGTTGAGGAGCCCCGCCGCCACCGCGAAGCCCGGCGTGTGGGCGCTCTCGGGCATGCCCTGGAGATGGGCGGGAAGGCCCATGCGGACCTGACGCCCCAGAAGATGCATGGCCACCTCGCGCATGCCGGTGAGGAGGCTGGCGCCGCCGGTGAGCACCACGCGATGGCCGGCCAAATGCGCCGCAGGGGCCGCGTCGATGCGGCTCCGCACATGCTCGAAGATTTCCTCAAGCCGGGGACGGATGATGTTGGTGAGCATCGACTTCGGCACCTTCTGCACCGTATCGACGCCGCGCTCGCCCAGAAGCGGCACGGCGATCATCTCGCGCTCATCCGCCTGAAGGGGCTGCGCCGAGCCCCACATGGTCTTCATGCGCTCGGCATGGGCGATGGTGGTGGAAAGCCCGCGTGCGATGTCGTTGGTGATGTGCTGGCCGCCCAGCGGCACGACATCGGAGAAGGCCAGCGCGCCGTCATGGAAGATGGCGAAGCTCGTGGTGGCCCCGCCCATGTCGATGACGATGGTACCGAGCGTCATTTCATCTTCGGCCAGAACCGATTTGGCGGCGGCATAGGGCGAGACGACGAAGCCCGCCGTGCCGAGATGCGCGCGCTCGATGGCGAGCGACAGGTTTTGCAGATGCGCGGGCTCAACCGTGACCACGCCAAGCTCAAGCCCGAGCGTGGTTCCGAACATGCCGACGGGGGCGTGCACGCCCTTGGCATCATCAAGGTGATACTGGATGGGCGAGAGATGCAGGATGGTGCGGCGGCCAGGATCGACCTCGGCGAGAACGGCATCCAGCACCGCGTGCATGTCATTGGGGCCGACCTGCCCCATCGCCGTCTGAACCGATGCGGCATGAATGCGCGACAAGGGACGCCCGCCCGACACGCTGACCAGAACTTCCGAAATCGTGTGATCGGCCATGCGCTCGGCCTGATCGACCGTCATGCGGATGGCGCGCTCGGCTTCGTCCACATTGACGACGGCGCCGCAGCGCACGCCGCGAGACGCCTGATGCCCGACACCCAGCACGCGCAGCACATTGCGCTCCTCAGCGTCGCCGGTGCGATGCTTGGGCGGATTGACCTCGGCGATGAGGCAGCTGATCTTGGTGGAGCCGATATCAAGGGCCGCGACAACCGAACCCTTTGTGGGAGGATTGCCCTTGGCACCCGTCTTTGTGTGCAACTGCACCACCGTCATGTCCCCAGTCCCCTAACGCGAACACACTATTTTTTCTTCTTCACCGCCGGATCGTCGGCGGGGATTTCAGCCACCGCCACGGTCACCCGGTCCGCCACCCGAAAATCGACGGAGCGGATGCCTTTCGACAGGATCTGCTGCGTCTCATCCATCGTCTTCAGTTGCGCCAGCGCGTCCTTCATGCCGGTTTCCGGCAGAAGCACGGTGACACCGCTGTCGAGATAAAGCGTCCAGCGCCGGTTCCCCACGCGCGCCGCCGCCTTCACCTGCAATGATAGATCGGGATTGGCTGAAAGTTGGTTAATCAATTCCGCCGCCGCCGTGTTGGCGCCAGCCCCGGTGACGAGCGGCAGCGTGACCACCTGCGCGGCGGTGAAGCCGGTCATCGGCGTTCCTTCCCGGTCGATCACCGAATAGCTGTTGTCATGCTGCCAGATGGCGACGGGCACGCGCTCGGTGAGCGAAATCTCAAGCTGGTTGGGAAACAGGCGCTGCACCTTGGCCTGTTGCACCCAGTCGAGCCCTTCGAGCGTGCGCCTGGCCTGTGCCGCATCGAAGCCCAGGAGCGAACCGCCCGGCGCCACGCCGATGGCGCCCAGCACCGTCTCCGCATCCTGATGCACGAGGCCCTTGATGGTGATGTCTTCCGCCGCCATGCCGACGACGCCCGCCATCTTGCCCGGGAGCTTCAGCCACGGGCTTCCGTCATAGTTGAGATAGTCGCCGATCACGATGGCATGAATGATGGTGGCGCCGAGAAACAGCACCGCACCGGCGCGCGCGGCAAAGCGCACCCGCCCCTGCTCGCCCCATGAGAGGAGTTCAGCAATGCTGACGCGCGGCCTGCGGGAGGTTCTTCTCATCGATCCACACTCGCGTCATTGACCATCCAGGTGACGAGTTCGGGATAGGAGTGGCCAGCATGTTTCGCCAGTTCCGGCACCAGCGATGTGCCCGTCATCCCCGGCTGGGTATTCACTTCGAGAAGGATCAGTTCGCCCTCGCCGCCCGCTTGGTCATTGTAGCGGAAGTCCGAGCGGCTGATGCCCCGGCAGCCCAATGCCGCATGCGCCATCAGCGAATATTGCTGGCACTTGCGGTAAATCTCGGTGGGAATTTCCGCCGGCAGGATATGCTGCGACCCGCCGGGCGCGTATTTCGACACGTAGTCGTAGAAAGTGCCTTTCGACACGATGTCGATGACGCCCAGCGCCACATCACCCATGACAGCGCAGGTGAGCTCGCGGCCTGGCACGAAACGCTCGACCATCGCGTGGGTGCCGAAAATATCGCGCTGTTCCAGCACGATCGCCGGCGGCCCGTTGGAAGATTGCGTGACGATGTGAACGCCAACGCTTGAGCCTTCGGCAATGGGCTTCACCACATAAGGCACCGGCATCGCATGCTGGGCGGCAACGGTTTCGAGATCGACAATCTTGCTCTCGGCCACCGGAATATTGGCGGCGCGGAAAATGGTTTTGGATTTTTCCTTGTGCATCGCCAGCGACGACGCCAGCACGCCCGAATGGGTATAGGGAATTTGCAGCGTCTCGAGGATCGCCGCGGCACAGCCATCCTCACCCCATTTGCCATGGAGTGCATTGAAGGCCACATCGGGCTGCAGATCCTGCAGGATCGGCACGATGCGCTCGCGCTTGACGTCGATGGGAACGACATTGAAGCCCGCTTCACGGAGCGCGTCGGAACAGGCTTCGCCGGAGGACAGGCTGACCTGCCGTTCCGCCGACCAGCCGCCCATCAAAACCGCAACCGTTGTGTCTCTCGGAATGCGCTTTGCCATCTCAGTGCGCCTCCGCCGGAATGCCGATGCGCTTGATCTCCCACTCGAGCGTGACGCCCGAGCTTTCCTTGACGCGCGCCCGCACTGTTTCGCCCAGCTCCTCGATTTGCGCCGCCGTGGCACCGCCTTCGTTGATCAGAAAATTGCAGTGCAGTTCCGACATCTTCGCAGGGCCCACGGAGAAGCCGCGCAGGCCCGCCTTGTCGATGAGCTGCCAGGATTTCCCGCCCGGCGGATTCTTGAAGGTGGAGCCGCCGGTGCGGCTCTTGATCGGCTGTGTCGCCTCTCGGCTTTCGGTGATCTTGTCCATCGCCGCCTGAATCTGAGCCTTGTCGCCGGGCTTTCCCTGAAACAGCGCCTCGGTGAAAATCAGATCATCCGCAGCGCCCGAGTGGCGGTAGCTGTAATGCATGTCGGCGTTGCTCAGCACGTGACGCGTCCCTGACCGGTCCACCGCCCGCGCTTCCACGAGAATGTCCCGGGTTTCCCCACCATAGGCGCCGCCATTCATCCGCAGCGCGCCGCCAATCGTGCCCGGTATACCTCTCAGAAAGGTTAATGCATCGATACCAGCCTCCGCTGCCGCGCGCGCCACGCGCACATCGAGCGCCGCCGTTCCGGCGCGCACGCGATAAGCCTCGTCCACCGTGACTTCGGCGAAACCTCTGCCCAGGCGGATCACCACGCCCGGCACGCCGCCATCGCGCACCAGAAGGTTCGATCCCACGCCGATCACATAGACGGGAACATCCTTTGGCGTTGCGGAGAGAAACGCCGCCAGATCATCCTCATCCGCGGGTGCGAACAGCACTTCCGCGGGGCCGCCCACGCGGAACCATGTGAGATCGGCCAAGGGCGCATTGGCCTCAAGCCGCCCGCGCACGGACGGCAGCCGCTTCAGCAGCGTGTCGCCATCGATCTTCGCCATCACGCCTGTTCCGCGCCATCAAGGGCAGCAAGCTGGCCGGGGAGCGCATAGGCCCATTGCGAGATGGTGCCGGCGCCTAAGCAGATCACGATATCGCCCGGCCTAGCGATGGATTTGACCAGCGGCGCCAGCTGCTCCGGCGTATCGATCGAATGAACGGCGCGGTGGCCGCGCGCTTTGAGGCCCTCGACGAGATTGAGATGGGTGGCGCCCTCGATCGGCTGCTCGCCCGCCGCATAGACGGGCGCCACGATCACCTGATCCGCATCGTTAAAACAGGTGCAGAAGTCGTTGAAAAGACTCGAGAGGCGCGTGTAGCGGTGGGGCTGCATGACCGCCACAACATTGTTCTGCGTGACGCGCCTGGCCGCACTCAGTACCGCCGCGATCTCAACGGGGTGATGGCCATAGTCATCGAACACCGTGATCCCGTCATGCGCACCTGTGCGGGTGAAGCGGCGCTTGACGCCGGTGAAGCTCTTGAAGCCTGAGCGGATCGCATCATCGCTCATGCCCAGTTCCTTGGCCACCGCCAGCGCCGCAGTGGAATTGAGCGCATTGTGATCGCCGGGCATCGCGAGGCTTAAGCTCTCAATGTCATGCGTGGCGCCGCTCCGCCGGTTGGTGAGACGCACGGAGAAACGGGTTTCGCCGTCGCTATAGCCCACATCGAGCAGGCGCACATCGGCCTGCGGGCTCCGCCCATAGGTGATGACGCGGCGGTCCTTCACCTGCCCGATCAGTTCCTGCACGACAGGATGATCCATGCACAGCACGGCAAAGCCATAGAAGGGAATGTTCTCGACAAAGGCGAGGAAAGCTTCCTTCGCCTTCTCGAAGGTGCCGTAGTGATCGAGATGCTCGGGATCGATGTTGGTGACGATCACGATATCGGCGGGCAGTTTGACGAAGGTGCCATCGGACTCATCCGATTCGACCACCATCCAGTCGCCTTTGCCGAGACGCGCATTGGTGCCATAGGCATTGATGATGCCGCCGTTGATGACGGTGGGATCGAAGCTTCCCGCATCAAGCAGAGCCGCAACGAGCGACGTGGTGGTGGTCTTGCCATGGGTGCCGCCCACCGCCACGCAGGATTTGAAGCGCATGAGTTCGGCCAGCATTTCAGCGCGCCGCACGATGGGAAGATAGCGGTTGCGCGCTTCGACGAGTTCCGGATTGTCGGGTTTCACGGCGGAGGACACGACGACCACCTGCGCCTCGCCGATATTCTCCGCGCGGTGGCCGATCTCAACCGCGATTCCGGCTTTCCTGAGCCGCGCCACGTTGTAATTGTCGGCCAGATCCGAGCCCTGCACGGTATAGCCCAGCGTCGCCATCACTTCGGCGATGCCGCTCATGCCGATCCCCCCGATGCCGATGAAATGGATGGGGCCTACGTCGCGCGGCAATTTCATTTTGGTTGCGTCCCTGCAAGAAGTTCCGTGAGATCGGCGAGCCTGGATGCGGCATCCGGCCTGCCGTGGCTGAGCGCCTTTTTGGCCGCTTCCGCCAGTTCGCCCTGCTGATACCGGAGGCGTGTCAGAAATGCGGCAAACTCTTTTGGCTCGAGTTCCGCCTGTGGACGAATCCACCCCGCCCCCGCCTTGGCAAAGCTTTCGGCATTGCGCAACTGGTCATTGTCGAGCGCATGCGGCAAAGGCACCATGATGGCGGGGCGGCCGATGACGCCGAGTTCCGCGATGGTCGAGGCGCCCGAGCGGCAGACCACCAGATGCGAGGCAGCGATGCGCTTCGGCATGTCCATGAAGAAGGGCTGAAGATCAAAGCTGAAGGAGAGCCTGCCATAGGCGCTCTTCACCTGGTCCATATCTTCCGCGCGCACCTGCTGCACGAGATGGAGTGTTGAAAGCATCTCAGGCGTTAGTTCGGCGATCACCTTCGGCATGAATTCGCCGAAAAAGCGCGCCCCCTGGCTGCCGCCGAACACCAGAAGATTGAACGGCCCCTGCGCCGTGAGGGCCGGATAGGGTGCTGCCTTCTCCTGAAGCGCAATATCGCGCACCGGATTGCCGGTGACCACGAGCTTTGATTTGGCCTGTTCGGGCAAGCCCATCAGCACCGGAAACGATGAGGCGACTTTGGTGGCGAAGCGCGACAGCATGCGATTGGCCCGGCCCATCACCGCGTTCTGGTCATGCACGCAGGACGGGATGCCAAGGCGGGACGCCGCGAGGATGGGCGGGAATGACGGATAGCCGCCGAAGCCCACCACGGCTTTGGGCTTTAGAGATGCGAGGATGCCCCGCGCCTGCCGGTATCCCTTGTAAAGCCGGAATGCGCGGCCCGGCACTTCGAGCGGCTTGCCCAATGAAAGCGTGGCGGAGGGCACGACATGGGTGGCGCTGGCGGGGAAATTCTTGCCATAGTCGCGCACCCGTTCATCCGTCATCAGATGAATGTCATAGCCGCGCCGCTTCAGTTCCTCGGCCAGCGCCTGGGCGGGAAAAAGATGCCCGCCCGTGCCGCCCGCGGCGAGGACGATCAAGGGCCGTTCACCCGCCATGGTTCAAGCAGCGACAGGCTGGAGCGCCACGGAGGACACGATGCCCGCCCGCCTGCGGCCCAGCGCCAGCGCCAGCCCCATGGCGAAGGCCATGCCGATCAACGATGAGCCGCCATAGGAAATGAACGGCAGCGTCATGCCCTTGGCGGGCAGCAGCGACACGTTCACGCCCATGTTGATGACCGCCTGAAAGCCGAAGATGATGGCAAGGCCGCTCGCCGCCAAGGCGCGGAACGGGTCCGGCTCTTCCTTGGCGCGCTGCAGGAGGCGCAGCACCACGAAGGCGAAAAGCAGCATCAGCAGCACGCAGGCGATGAAGCCGAACTCCTCGCCCACCACGGCGAAGGCAAAATCCGTATGCGCGTCGGGCAGCACCAGCTTCGCCTCGCCACCACCGGGGCCGGTCCCCATGAAGCCGCCATTGTGAAAGGCCTGCGTCGCGGTATCGACCTGGAACGTGTCGCCCTTGTCGGGATTGAGAAAGCGGTCGATGCGCGAGGCCACATGCGGAACCAGAACATAGGACGCCAGAACGCCGGCACTCACCAGCCCCGCGAGCCCCATCACCACGACCCACGGGATGCCATAGATCAGCAGCATGGAGCCCAACGTCAGCACGACCAGCGCCGTCTGCCCGAAGTCCGGCTGGATGACGAGCAGGCCGATGAACGCGACCGACAAAAGCCCGGCGATGATCTGCCCCGGCATGTCCGGCCGCTTGGTGTGTTCAGCCAGAAACCATGCGGCGATGATGACGAAGCCGGGCTTCGCCAGTTCGGAGGGCTGCAGGTTGATCGGGCCGATATAGATCCAGCGGTGCGCGCCCTTGATCTCAGGCCCCCACAAAACCGCCGCCACCATCAGCGCCAGCCCGCCGAAGAACAGAAGAAAGCCCGTGCGCCGCGCCTGCTTGGGCGTGAAGAAGGAAAGCGTGACCAGCACCATGACGGCAGGCAGCAGATAGAGAAGCTGGCTCTTGAAGAAATGGAAGGAGTCGAGCCCGATGCGCTCGGCCACCGGCGGGCTTGCCGCCATGGAAATCAGAACGCCCGCCGCCATGAGCAGCAGCACCGCCGACATCAACACGCGGTCCACAGTGAACCACCATTGGGCCAGAAGCCCGCGATCGCTACGGCCGAGCAGCATGGGTTTGATCCTCGTGTTTCATGGTGATGCCGGGAAGCGCCGCGACCGCCTTGACGAAGGCATCGCCGCGCACCTCGAAATTGGGATATTGATCGAATGACGCGCAGGCCGGAGAGAGCAGCACCACCGCCCCTGCCCGGCCCTCGGCTGCAGCATCGCGCGCCGCCGCCTGAACGGCCTTGTCGAGCGTGCCGCAGGATAGGTGCGGAACACCACCCAGCGTCCGGGCAAATTCATCCGTGGCTTGACCAATGAGATAGGCGCGCGTCACGCGGCCGAACAGCGGTCTCAGCGGTTCAATGCCGCCCGACTTCGCAATGCCGCCGGCGATCCAGTAAATGTTTTCGAAGGACGACAGCGCCTTCTCCGCCGCATCGGCATTGGTGGCCTTGGAGTCGTTGATGAAGGCAACGCCGCCAAGCCGCGCCACCTCCTGCATGCGGTGCGCAAGGCCGGGAAAACTTTTCATCGCCGCTTCGATGTCAGCGGCGGGAACGCCAAGTGCCGACGCAGCGCCATAAGCCATGCAGGCGTTCTGCCAGTTATGCGCGCCCTTGAGCGCCGGCATCGAACGCAGATCAATGCGCGCCACATCCTTGCCGTTGCGCCTGTCGCGCAGAATGCCGTCCGCCGCCGAGATGCCGTCATCAAGCGTGTGCAGCACCGACACGCGCCGCACGTCAGCGCCGGTGGTGATGCTGTCGGCGATGGCCAGCGACCAGTCATCATCAACGCCGCACAGCGCCGTCTGGCCCTTGGACTGGCGCGCGAACATGCGGGCCTTCACATGGGCATAGTGATCCATAGTGCCGTGACGGTCGAGATGATCGGGCGTCACGTTGGTGAGAATGCCGGCATCGGGCGCCAAGCCCGGCATCAGGTCGATCTGGAACGAGGAGAGTTCCAGCACATAGATGCGGTCCTTCACCGGCTGGCGCATGAGGAAGACGGCGGTGCCGATATTGCCGCCCACGTCCACATCACGGCCTGCCGCCTTGAACACATGGCCGGTGAGTGCTGTCGTGGTGGACTTGCCGTTGGTGCCGGTGATGGCGACGATCTTGGACCCCGCGCGCCTTGCCTCGCGGGCGAAAATTTCGGTGTCGCCGATGATCTCGATCTTCGCGTGCTCGGCCTTCTTCACCGTCCAGTGGGGTTCGGGATGGGTGAGCGGCACGCCGGGGCTCAAGACCAGCGCATCCAGTTTCGAGAAATCAAGCTCATGCAGATTGGTGACGGGAAGCCCCGCCGCCTTCGCCTTCTCGACCGCGGGCGCTGAATCATCCCACGCGAAAACCTGAGCGCCGCCAAGGCGCAGGGCCTCGATCATCGCCGTGCCCGAGCGCGCGAGCCCGAAGACGGCGACCTTCCTGTCCCTGAAACTGGCGGCGGGAAACATGAACCTACCTCAGCTTCAGCGTTGCAAGGCCGAGCAGCGCCAGCACGAAGGCGATGATCCAGAAACGGATGACGATCGTTGGTTCCTTCCAGCCCTTCTGCTCGAAATGATGGTGCAGCGGCGCCATGGCGAAGACGCGCTTGCCCGTCATCTTGAAGGAGGCGACCTGGATGATGACCGATGCCGTTTCGAGAACGAAGAGGCCGCCGATGATGCCGAGCACGATCTCATGCTTGACCGCAACGGCGATAGCCCCCAGCGCGCCGCCGAGCGAGAGCGAGCCCGTATCGCCCATGAAGATCATGGCGGGCGGCGCGTTGAACCACAGGAAGCCCAGGCCCGCGCCCACGATCGCGCCGCAGATGATCGCCAGTTCGCCCGTGCCTTTCACGAAATGAAGCTGCAGATATTCCGAGAAATTGAAATTGCCGACCAGATAGGCGATGAGGCCGAAGCTCGCGGCGGCGATCATGACAGGCACGATGGCGAGGCCATCAAGCCCGTCCGTCATGTTGACGGCATTGCCAGCCCCCACCACCACGAACATGCCGACGAACACGAAGAAGACGCCGAAGGGAATGAGCACGTCCTTGAAGAAGGGAACCGCGAGCGAGGTGGAGAGCGGCCGCTCGCCGATCCACATGAAACAGGCAACCGCGATCCCGGCGATCAGGAATTCCGCCCCAAGCCTGAGCTTGCCGGAGAAGCCGCGCGTCGTTGATTTCGTGACTTTCAGAAAATCATCGTAGAAGCCGATGGCGCCGAAACCCAGCGTGACGAACAGCACCGCCCAGACATAGAGATTGCGGAGATCGGCCCAGAGCAGCGTGGCGAAGCAGATGCCGAACAGCATCATGAGCCCGCCCATGGTGGGCGTGCCCGCCTTTTCCACGATGTGGCGCTGCGGCCCGTCGCTGCGGATCGGCTGGCCGCGCCCCTGCTTCACCTTGAGAAGCGAGATGATGCGCTGGCCGAACAGGAACACGAACACCAGGGCCGTGAGGATCGCCGCACCCGTGCGCGTCGTCTGGTAGCGGAACACGTTGAAGGGCGAGAATTCATCGGTGAGGCTGGTCAGAAGGTAGTAAAGCATTGCTCAGATATCCTTGCTGACAGGCGGATAGGCGCGGCGCAGCGCGTCGGTCAATGGCCCCATTTTTGATCCGAGCGACCCCTTCACCATGACGACATCATTGGGCCGCATGGCATTGACGATCTCATCGCGGAGTTCGGCGATGGTGGGCGCGTGATTGCCGCGCTTTCCCGCCGGAACCTTCGCCCACAGATTGGCCATGAGGGGGCCTGCCGCATAGACGAGATCAACCTTCGCCTCATCGAGAACCGGCGCGAGCTCGGCATGAAGGGCGGGCCCCTGCGCACCAAGCTCCAGCATGTCGCCCAGAATGGCGATGCGCCGCCCGCTTTTTTTGGGCTGCGCCTGCGCCAGCAGCGACAGTGCGGCGCGCACCGAGGCGGGATTGGCGTTATAGCTTTCATCGATCAGCAGCATGTCGCCGCCGGGAATGGCCAGATGCTCGCGCACGCCCCTGCCCTTGGCGGGCTTTGCCGTGGCGAGTGCCAAAGCGGCGCGGGCGAGATCAGCGCCCATCACCTTCACGGCGGCGAGGACGCCAAGGCTGTTCAGCGCCATGTGCTCGCCGGGAAGGCCAAGCTTGTAGATCACATCCTCGCCCATCACTTTCGCGGTGACGCAGCAGCATTCGGTGTGCAGCACGAGTTTTTCAAGGCGCACATCCGCCCCGGCATGGCGGCCGAAGCTCACGATGTTGCGGATGCCGAATTTCCGCGCCGCGGCTGAGAGCTGATCGAAATAGGGCGTGTCGCGGTTGATGACGGCATTGCCATCGGGCTCAACACCGGAAAAGATTTCAGCCTTGGCATCGGCAATCTCGCCGAGAGACGCGAAATGCCCGAGATGGCTGGCGGCGATCGAGGTGACGAGCGCCGTGTGCGGCTTCGCCATGCCGACCAGCGGCGTGATTTCGCCCGCGTGATTCATGCCGATCTCGATCACCGCATAGGCGGTTTGGCGCGGCATGCGGGCAAGCGTCAGCGGCACGCCCCAGTGATTGTTGAGCGAGGCGGCGGAGGCATGCGTGAGGCCCGACGCCGAGAGCGCAACTTTCAGCATTTCCTTGCTGCTCGTCTTGCCGACGCTGCCGGTGACGCCGATGATCTGCGCATGGCTGCGCTGGCGACCGGCGATGCCGAGATTTTCAAGCCCGCGCAGCGGATCATCAGCAACGATCAGCAAAGGCCCCGCGTCCCGCATGTCTTGCGTTGTACGCGACACCATGGCGATCCCCGCCCCCGCCTTAAGCGCCGAGGCCGCGAAATCATGCGCATCATGGTTCTCGCCCTTGATGGCGACGAAAATATCACCGGGCGCGATGGCGCGGTTGTCGATGGCAACGCCGTTCAGTGGCTTGCTCACCACGCCTTCGATGCGCCCGCCCGTGGCGGCGATCAATTCCTCCGGCGTCCACAGCGGCAGATCAGCCATGATAGTCCTTTCCCGCAATCGCCGCGCGCACCGCATCATGGTCGCTGAAGGGATGCACGGTCTTTCCCACCTTCTGCCCTTCCTCATGGCCCTTGCCGGCCACCACCAGCACGTCGCCCGCTTCAAGCGCCTCAACCGCCGTGCGGATGGCCTTCGCCCGGTCGCCGATCTCGGTGGCGCCCGGCGCCGCCTGCATGATGGCGGCGCGGATCGACGCCGCATCCTCCGTGCGCGGATTATCGTCGGTCACATAAACGGTATCGGCCAGCCTCGTGGCGATTTCGCCCATGATCGGCCGCTTGGCGCGGTCGCGGTCGCCGCCGCAGCCGAACACCACGGCGAGCTTGCGCTTCGTATAGGGCCTGAGTGCGGCGATGGCATTTTCCAGCGCATCGGGCTTGTGCGCGTAGTCGACGAAAATGGCAGCGCCCTTATTGCTGCGCGCCACCAGCTCAAGCCGCCCCTTGGCGCCTTTGAGCGATTCGAGCGCGTGCATGACGATCTTCTCATCGCCCCCCGCCGCAAGCACAAGGCCCGCCGCCACAAGCGCATTGGAGACCTGAAAATCCCCGACCAGCGGCAGGTCGACGGAATAGGGCCGGCCCTTCACCTTAAGCGTGACATGCTGGCCCGAGCCTTCGCGTTTGACATCAAGCACGCGGATCGTTTCGCCGTCGCGGCCCACCGTCCACACGTCAAGGCCGGGTGCCCGGCAGCGCTCCGCCGCCAGCTTGCCGCGCGGCGTATCGGCGTTGATGACGGCCGGGCTGCCCTTCGGCAGCAGCTCTTCGAAGAGCCGCATCTTGGCGTTGAAATAGGCATCTTCCGAGGGGTGATAATCGAGATGGTCATGCGAGAGGTTGGTGAAGCCCGCAGCTGCAATGTGAAGCCCGTCGAGGCGGTACTGGTCAAGCCCGTGGCTTGAGGCTTCGATCGCCAGATGCTTGACGTGATCATCCGCAAGCACCGCCACCACCTCATGCAGCCGCACCGGATCGGGCGTCGTGTGATCGAGCTCGATGGTGCCCGCTGGCGCGACGACGCCCACCGTGCCGAGGCTCGCGGCGCGAAAGCCCAGCGCCGTCCAGATTTCACGCACGAAGGTTGCAACCGAAGTCTTGCCGCTTGTTCCCGTGACGGCGACGATCGTGTCGGGCTGGCGGCCAAAGAAGCGTGCCGCCATGAGTGAGAACAGCCGCCTGGGATTGTCCGTGGTGATGACGGGCACGGATGCCGCAACAGCATGCTGCGCGATGACGGCCACAGCGCCCGCTTCAATGGCCTTGGCAATGAAGCTGCTGCCATCCACCTTCGTGCCGGGCAAGGCGGCGAACACATAACCGGGCTTGACCTCTCGGCTGTCGGCGGTGAGGCCGGAGACGGCAATGTTCCCCGCGCCCTGAGGGAGCGCCGCATCGGTGTGGATCAATCGCAGCAGCGGAATGGCCACAATCACCCCGCCTTGTTTTTCTTCGCCTGCTTGGCAAGCTTGTCGAGATCGTCCGCCGTGAATTTGGGTTCGACGCCCAGCATCGGCGCGATGCGCTCCAGAACCTTGCCGCCGGTCGGCACCGCGTTCCAGCCCGAGGTGGCGAAGCCATAGGTCTCAGGCGTGGCCTTGGGCTCGTCCAGCATGATGAGGAGCAGATATTGCGGGTCTTCCATCGGGAAGGCGCCGATGAAGGAGGTGAGATTCTTGGTCTTGGAATAGCGGCCGTTCTCGACCTTTTCCGCCGTGCCCGTCTTGCCGCCGATCCGGTAGCCGATCACATCCGCCTTGCTGGCCGTGCCGTCGACGACGTTGAGCCGGAACAGGGTGCGCAGCATCTGGCTGGTTTCGGGCTTGACGATCCGCCTCGCCACGACATCCGCTTCCGCCCTGTCGCGCTTGATGAAGGTTGGCTCGATGAGCCTGCCGCCATTGATCAGTCCTGCCACCACCGCCGCTCCTTGCAAGGGCTGTACGGCAAAACCATGGCCGAAGGCGGCGGTGGCTTCCGTGAGCTTGCTCCAGCGTTTCGGCAGGATGGGCTTGGCGCTTTCGGGCAATTCGGTCACCAGCCGGTCGAACAGGCCGACGCGGCGCAGGAATTCGAGATGGCGCTCCAGCCCGACCTCGAGCGCCATGCGCGCCGTGCCGATGTTGGAGGAGACCTTGAAGATTTCAGGCACCGTGAGGATGCGCCGCTCGGCGTGAAAGTCAGTGATCCGCGCATTGCCGATCACCAGCGGAAAGCGCGCGTCATAGCGCGACGTGAGATTGGCCACGCCATAGTCGAAGGCCATGGCGAAGGTCACCGCCTTGATGACCGAGCCCAGCTCATAGACGCCGCTCATCATGCGGTTCTGCTGGTCGGAGCGGAAGCGCTTGTCTTCCTGGTTGGGGTTGAAATCAGGCAGCGAGACGAGCGAGATCACCTCGCCCGTGTTGATGTCGAGAAGAATGCCGCCCGCCGCCAGCGCCTTGAACTTGTCCATGGCCTGGCTGAGTTCGTCATAGATCGCCGCCTGCACGCGGATGTCGATCGACATTTGCGCCGGCGCCGGATTCTCATCCTTCGAGCCCGAAAGCGAGGCGGTATAGAGTGCGCCCTGGTCGTCGAGATATTTCTCGATGCCAGCGATCCCCTTGGTGTCGAGATCGACATAGCCCACCGTATGCGCGGCGAGCCTGCCCATCGGATAGACGCGGCGGCGCTCGTTCACGAAGCCGATGCCGGGAAGGCCGAGATTGTAAACCGCATCGCGCTCCTGCGGCGTCACCTGCCGCTTCAGCCACACGAAGGCGCGGCCCGGTGCTGTAAGCTTCTGGCGCAGCGACTTGGCGTCGAGATCGGGCACCGTGGCGGTCAGGGATTCAATCGCCTCGTCCACGTCGATGATCTTGCGCGGATCGGCATAGAGCGAGGCCACCGCCACATCGGTCGCCAGCAGCACGCCGTTGCGGTCCACGATATCGGGACGCGGAATGCTGTCGTCCTGCACCACGGGGCCGGTATCGACCTTGCCGGAGAGAAGGGTCAGATGCGCAAGCTGCCCGGCGATGGCGAGAAAGGCAGCGCCGAAGCACATGCTGATGAGGCGGATGCGGTTCTGCCCCGCAAGCCCGCGCGGCGCTGCCGGAACGGCGCTGTCTGTTTCGGAAGTGGCGAAATCGCTCATGGCCCTACTGCATCTTCTGAAGAATGTCGCCGATCGGATCCTTGTCCTGCGCCTCGAGCTTGATGACAGGCTCGGCGGGAACCCTGGACGCAACCTCGGCCATGGGAACGATCTGGATCGCCTGCATCGTCTGCAGCTTCAGATGCTGCTGCGCCAGCTGCTCGATGCGGTCGGGGCGTGTGAGGCTGCTCCATTCGGCGCTGAGCAGCTTCATGTCCTCGCGGTCGACCGCCATGCTGCGCTCATATTTGGCGATCTGGCGCTCGAGGCCCCGCGTTTCATGCTCCATCGAATAGAGCAGAAAGCCCGAGACTAGAACGGTGAGAACGAGAAAGGCATTGAACAGCTTGTGCATCAGGTCCTCGATGCGGAAACGCCGATGTCGGCGGCGATGGATGGAAGGGGCGGTGCGGAGGTGCGGATGCCGCAGCGAAGCTTTGCCGAGCGCGCCCGCGGATTATTTTTCGATTCTGTTTCAGTGGCTTCGAGGTGGCCCTTGAAGGGCAATGTGAAGGAGGCTTCGGGCCCCTCGCCCGCCATCGGCAAATGCCTGGAGCCATGCGGCAGCTTGCCGGCGCGCGAGGTGAAGAAGCGTTTGACGATCCGGTCTTCGAGCGAATGGAACGTCACCACGACGAGCCGGCCGCCGGGCGCCAGCAGCGCCTCCGCCGCGTGAAGGGCGGAGACCAGCTCATCGAGTTCGCCATTCACATGGATGCGCAGCGCCTGGAAGGTGCGGGTGGCGGGGTGCGTCCGGTCCTGCGGGCGCTGGCGGCCCGTGGCGCGCTCCACCGCCTTGACGAGATCGAGCGTCGTGTTGATCGGCTCCTCGCTCCGTGCACGGACGATGGCGCGGGCGATGGCGCGGGCCCTGGGCTCCTCGCCGAAGATATGGATGATGCGCGACAGATCTTCGGCATCCATGGTGTTGACGGCATCGGCGGCGCTGGGGCCGGACTGCGCCATGCGCATGTCGAGAGGCCCGTCCTTCATGAAGGAAAAGCCGCGCGCCGCCTCGTCGATCTGCATGGAGGAGACGCCGATATCGAGCACCACGCCATTGACATGCGAAACGCCCGCCTGCCCCAGAAGCCTGGCCATGTCGCCGAAGCGGCCTTCGACGAGCGTGAGGCGGCCTTGTGATTGAGCAGCCAGCGCCTGCCCGTTGCGGATCGCATCGGGGTCACGGTCAATGGCGATGACGCGGCAATCGGCGGCGCCCAGAATGGCCCGCGTATAGCCGCCCGCGCCAAAGGTGCCATCCACATGCACCTCGCCATTGCCGGGTTTGAGCTCGGCCAGCACTTCCCCCAGCATGACGGGCACATGCGGCGGCTGGGCTCTCGATGTGGCAGGTTGCGTCACGGCAAAATCAGGGTGAACAAGGGGTTAAGACTCATGCCGACAATGCCGTGGCGAGGCTTAACAAATCGTTTCAAATTTGATTCATTGCCGCACTCAGAAGCGGCGAAAATGCCAGCCGGCCTGTAAGCCGGGTTTTGTCCGCCCGAAAGCGGGATGACCATTCATCTGGAGCCGCCATCGCTGGCGGCTTCGCGCGACCTACCCGGGCAACGGGGCCGGAAACGGCCCTGAACCCGAAGGTTCGTGTTGCCCCTATTCGGTCTTGCTCCCGGTGGGGTTTGCCTTGCCGCCGCCGTTGCCGGAAGCGCGGTGCGCTCTTGCCGCACCATTTCACCCTTGCCCGCGCATCAGCCGAAGCGGACGCGGGCGGTATCATTTCTGTGGCACTGTCCCTGGGGTCGCCCCCGCCGGGTGTTACCCGGCACCGTATTTCCGTGGAGCCCGGACTTTCCTCCCCCGCGCCCTTTCGGAACTTGCGGCAGCGGTCATCCGGCCAGCTGGCGGACCGGAACTAGGCGCTGCCGCGGCCCCCGTCAACTCTTGGCGCTGTAGACCACTCTTCCGTCGCAGATGGTGACGGCGGGTTTGACGCTCTTGAGCTTGGCGGGATCGGCCTTCTCGATGTCGGCGTCGAGGATCACGACGTCAGCCAGGAGGCCGGGTTTCAACATGCCCTTCCGGTGCTCCATGAATTCCGTATAGGCGCCGTCATGGGTGTAGGAGCGGAGCGATTGCGTGAGCGTTTGGCGCTGGTCGGGAAGGCCCGCCTTCCACATGGGCCGCGTCATCGCCGACTGGATGGACCACAGGGGATCAATGTCCGAGACCGGCCAGTCGGTGGCAAAGGCAATGCGCGCGCCCGCATCGCGGAGCGTGTTCCACGCGAAGGCATATGGCCAGCGTTCCTCGCCGATGCGCGAGAGATAGGGTTCGAGCGGCAGGCCGTGATTGCCCGGCGGGTGCGGCGGCTGCATGGAGGCGATGACGCCCATCTGCTTGAAGCGCGGAATATCATCGGGGTGGATCACCTCGATATGCTCGACACGGTGGCGGCTGTCGCGCCGCCCGTTTTCCTTGAGCGCCTTCTCATAGCCATCCAGCACGATCCTGACGGCGCCATCGCCAATGGCGTGAACCGCGATCTGCAAGCCCCGCCGGTCGGCCTCAACCGCGACGTCGGCAAAATGCTCCGCCGTGAACAGGGGCTCGCCCCGCCATTTTGGGTTATCCGAATAAGGCTCGACCATCACGCCCGTCGCGCTGTCGATGACGCCATCGACGAACACTTTGACGAAGCCCGCACTCAGCATCTCCGAACGCCAGCGCAAAGCCATGGTGCTGGCCTTTTCAAGGTCGGCGATCTTCATGAAATTCTTGAAGTGGAAGGGCACGCGCACGCGGGCCGTGAGTTCGCCCCGGAGTTCCAATTCTTCCAGAAGTTCGAGCGTATAGAAATTGCCGTCCATATTGTGGATCGAGGTGATGCCGTGGCGGGCGCAATGGGCAAGGCCCTGCTTCAGCACCGCGAGATCATGTTCAAATTCCGCCGGTGTGGGATAGGGATCGGGCTCGCCGCCCGTGGCAATTCCCAGATGGCTGCGGTCGCCGACCGTTGACAGGTGGCGCACCGGATCGATGGCCTGCCCCTCGCGCAATTCGCCGGTGGCGAGCCCGTCCGCCCCCATCACGATCTCATTGCCGGGGCCGAGCTTGCGGCCTTTGAGAATACCCGCCCGTTCAAGGGCAATGGTGTTGGCCCATGCCGTGTGATGATCGGGCGAAAAGACGAGGAGCGGCCTGTCCTTCGACAGCGTGTCGAGGTGATGGCGCGTCAGCGGCTCATGCTCGCCGATGATGATATAGTCGCATTGCTGGCCGAACACGATGTCATCGCCGGGATGACTGGCGAAATAGGCCTTCGCCACCTTCTGCATGTTCTCGAGGCCATGGACGCCGAAGAACTGCATGTGGTCCAGTTCCGACGCGCCGCCGAAGAGATGCATGTGGCTTTCGACAAAGCCCGGCAGCACGGTCTTGCCGTGAGCGTCGATCACCTGCGTCTCGGGCCCCGCCAGCGCCTTCGCTTCGGCGAGCGAGCCCACGGACAATATGGCATTGCCCCTGATGGCCATGGCCTCGGCCTTTGGGTTCGCCTCGTCCTGGGTGAGGAACTTGCCATTGATGATGATGAGATCGGCGGTCATGGTGTGCACTCCGGTTGGGACGTGACGTAGCAGAGCCGCGCTCCATTTCAAATGAGGGACGCGATGCGCCATATTGGCACTTCCCCCTCGGGCGGGGAGGCGATAGAAACCGCTGACTTTCAGGGACCCTCCTCACATGACATTTTTCCGCCTTGCGCTGACCCTGTTTCTTGCCGCCGCCCCCGCCGCAACGGCGCTGGCGCAGGAGCGCCAATGGACATTGGATGCCGGCGACAGCGACGCCTATCTGGTGTTCGGCGTGCCGGAAACGGATGATGTGGGGGTGAGCTTCTGGTGCACCATCCGCACCAATGAAGTGCAGATCATGCTGGCCGAAGCAGATCCGCATCTGAAGGTGGGCCGCATGGCGCCCATCACCGTGACGGCGGGCAAGACCACGGTCACGCTCTCCGGCAAGGTCTCCGACAATGAGGAAGGCGCCACCACCAGCATTGAAGCCTCAATGCCCGCCACCAGCAAGCTGTTCCCGGCACTTCTGGCGGCGGACCGCTTCAAGGTGCATGTGGGCAAGCAGAATTACGTGTTTCCGCTGGGCGATGCCGATCTTACCGGGCTTCTCGATCTTTGCCGGAAGCCCTGAGCAGGCGCTTGAGCGTCTCCATCGTGGACATATCCGCCACGCCGTCAAAACGCGCCGGGCGGTAATGGCGCTGGAAGGCTGAGACGACGGCCTCTGTCCGAGGATCGGTAATGCCCGTCACCTCAATGCCATAGCCGAAGCGCCTGAGGTCTTCCTGCAGCGCCGTGATGTCCGCAGGCGAGTCGTCAGCTGGCGCGGGCTCAACCCACGCGCCAATTCCTTCGCGGTGAAACCACGCCCAATCGAACAATTCACCGGGGTCGATCTTGCGGCCCGGCGCCACATCGGAATGGGCCAGCACCCGCGAGGATGGAACAGCGTTGCGGGCCATGATGTCATGCACGAGCGCGATCACCGCTTTGACCTGCTGGTCTGGAAAAGCGCGGTAGCCCAAGGTGTGGCCGGGGTTCTGGATCTCGATGCCGATCGAGCGCGAGTTGATGTCGGTCTCACCTTCCCATGACGAGACGCCGGCATGCCACGCCCGCATCTCCTCGCCCACCATCTGGGTGATGGAACCATCCTCATCGACGAGATAATGGCAGGAGACACCGGACAGAGGGTTGCACAGCCACGCGCAGGCCGCTGCAGCGCTTTCCATGCCGGTGTAGTGGAGGATCACCATGTCGGGCTTCGCGTCATTCACGCGCACGCCGATGTTGGGCGACAGCACGAAGCGCTGGGCGAGCGGCGAGCGGATCACGCGGCCGCCCCGCTCATGATCCGGCCATAGGCTTCGTTGATGCGTTGCAGGCGTTCGGTGGCGAGCTTCACCATTTCCTGCGGCAGGCCCGCGGCGATGTGACGGTCGGGATGGTTCTCGCGCACCAGGCGGCGATAGGCCTGCTTCACCTGTTCCGGCGTGGCGGCGGGATTGAGGCCGAGCACGAGATAGGGATCATCCTTCGCCAGCGCCACGTGGCGCGATGAAATGCGCGCGAAGTCCTGGGCCGAAAATCCGAAAATCTCCGAGACGGAGCGGAGGAACTCAAGCTCTGCCGGATGCACGGCCTCATCAGCTTTTGCGATGTGGAACAAGCCGTCCAGCACGTCTTCCAGCACCGCCGCCTTGGCGTGGAACAGCCGCGCGATCTGCTTGGCGTAAGTGTCGTATCCCGCCACATCCTGCTTGGCGAGATTGAACACCCGCGCCACCGCCGAAAGTTCCCCCTCGGGCACCTGAAACACCTGCTTGAAGGCGCGCACTTCCTGCTCGGTGACGATGCCATCAGCCTTCGCCATCTTGGCGCCCAGCGCGATCATGCCGATGGTGAAGGCGAGCGTGCGCTCGGGCGGCGTGGCGCGCGCCCGCGTGACCTTCTGCAGGAAGGCCGAAACGGAATCGCCGATGGCGGACACCGTGTCCGCGATGCGTGTCCAGATTGACATGGCCGGAAAAGCCTAGCGGATTTGAAACTCAGCCGCGCTTGAAATAATAGCCGAGGCTGAAGACGGGACGGTCAATGTCGAGATGTTCAGCGAGCCGCCGCTCCACATGCCAGGCGCGGCCCGCGGTCCAGATCGTGGCCCAGAGGACGGGGAGCGCCCCCAGCACCATCAGCCCATACATCATCATGTCCGGCAGGCCGAACAGCTTGCAGAAGGCCCAGACGGTGGCGACCATGGCCGCCCCCAGCTTGCAGAAGGCCAGCAGGGTAACGCCCGAGGCCGCGAGAAAGCAGCCGAAGGTGCCAAAGGCATGTTTGCCCTGCGGCGGGTTGGCGTCGGGTTTCAAGATTTCCTGATCCATTCCGCTCATATGCCCGTTCAGGCCAGCCATTGCAACGCCAGCGCCGCAAGCCGCTGAATCAAAATCTCAAGCCCTGCTGCCAAGCCGCTGTTTTCAATGGCAATAGGTGCTGTGGTTGCGGCGCTGCTGAAGATCGAGATGGATGTGATTGCGGTGCTCTGAGTCAGATCCCGGGCCCAGCACCGTCATGAACTCACCGCAGGCATCCTTCCTGACTTCGCGCAGGAACGCCTGCTCGTCCGAGCGCCCGTACCAGCCGTCAAGCACCGTCACCTTGCGGCCATCCTCCAGCGTGAAGGCGCCGATGTCGATGGCATTGCCGAAGCCGTGCTCGCTCATCTTGGCGCCGCTCACATTGTTGCGCGGGCGGCAGGAATAGGAGGCAAGCACGTCGACAGATACGACACGCTCGCCGAAGCTCGCGTTCGCGGCGGGCTGCACGATGTTGTTCAGCCAGTCATTGAGCGGATCGGCCATGCTGCAATTGAGCGTGGCGGGCTGGCTGAATTGCACCGTGGCCAGCGAATAGACGCGCCAGGGATTGGGCACCTCGCAGCCATTACCTTCATCGATGCGGGAAAGCTTTTCCGCCTGCCCCAGCGTGGACGGCGGCACGGCGCACTGCTGCGGCGGCGCGATCAGCCCTTCGGTTTCAAAATTCTTGTGGCCGGAAAAGGAACAGGCCCCCAAAAGGCCTGCCGCCCCCAAAAGGGCGAGCGCACCCCAAACCCTACGCATGACTGAACTCCACCGGCCGTCCGCCCGGCAGATTAGGCGCGTGAGGGTTAAGGCAAACTTAGCGGTTGAGCGCCAGCACGAGCTGGCTCACATCGCCATTCTTCTTGGTGATGTAGGAGGTGAAGAGGCCCCTCTGCATGAAGATCAGCGAGAAGCCGAGGACTTTCACGTCGGTCACCTTGTAGGAGCCGCGCCGCCAGCCCAGCCGCCAGCCGACATTATAGGTCTGGCCGTTCATCAGATAGACCTTGCTGGTGATCTCCACGTCCTTGCCGTCTCCCGTGGCATCGCCGATCTCGTATTTGGCGATCGGAAACTGCCGCGACTGCTCCGCCAGATAGCGCGCCATGAACTGCACGACGCCGCTGTAATAGACGCCCCTTTGCGAGGGCTGGAGCTTGGCCTTGTATTGACCCAGCGAATAATCGCCGATCTGCGCCACATCGGCATAACGCTCGATTGCGGATTTGAAACTGCCGATGGTGCCCTGGCGGCTGGCATTCAGAAGATCGCGCGCCACCTTGCGCATATAGCTGAGCGAGGGGTGCTCGGCGTGGGCCGGCGTTGCAACCGCGGCCACAAGCGCCGCTCCCAGCAGTCCGCGCCGTGTCAGTCTTGAAAAGGCGGGACTATCCGTCATGCGCTGCGGCACCGTCAGAAGTTGAAATCAAAACCGCCTTATCACCACGTATCGGCGGAACGCAACTCATCAAATAGCGGCCCGAAATCGCCGTTCGATTTCTTCAACACCTTGCTGAAGCGGTCCTTCATCGAAATGGTGAGCCACACGCCCTTGATGTTGACATCGCTCACCCGGTAGCTGCCGCCCGCCGGCGTAAGCCGCCAGCGCACCTGCTCGCGCCCGCCGCCCTTCTGCTTGATGGCGCTGAGGATGGTGACGAAACTGCCCTGCGTGCTGGTCGAGGTGATTTCGAGGTCGGAGCCCTTGAAGTCATCGACGTAATAGACGAACAGCGCCGCCGCGTAATTGCTGACGAGGCGATAGAACTCATCGCGCCGCCCCGCCGGAAGCTTGCTCTGGTAAGGCCCCAGCGCATAATTGGCGATGGTGCGGAGATTGATGTAGCGGCTGAGCAGTGCCGCGAACTTGCCGCGCAGCGCATTGCCGGTTGAGCCGCTGTTGGCCAGCGCCATGACCTGATCGGCGATTCCATTGACGTAATCTTCAGGGCCCGATGAGGCAAAAGCCGCCGGAATACGGCCCAGCACGGGGGATATCGCGGTGCCGAGCAGCATCTGCATGAACCTGCGGCGGCCAAAACCGGCAAATTTCCGTTCCGACATCGTTCCTCCAACCTGCAACTCAAGAGTGCTGCGAAGCAGCGCAATAGAGGGGGAGAGTATGTAGAAAACAAGGCCAAAGGTCAAAGCGGCTGCCGGGCGGGATATCAATGGTTGCCAAGCACATAAAGATTTGTTTATGTGTTTGCAGAGGTGCCGAACCGTGGAAGAACTGCTGGAAGGCCTGCGTGCCGCTGGGGAAGAGACCAGATTGCGCATTCTGTTCGCGCTGTCGCACGGGGAATGCAACGTCAGCGAACTGACCCAGATCCTGGATCAGAGCCAGCCGCGGGTGAGCCGTCACCTGAAATTGATGAGCGAGGCCGGGCTGATTACCCGCCACAAGGAAGGCAACTGGGTGCTGTTCCGCCTGCGCGATGAGGATGCGGGCGGCGCTTTGGCCAGGGCGATCGTCGATCTCCTGCCCGGCAACGACCCCGGATTGGCGCGCGACCTTGCCCGGCTGGAGGATATCCGGACCCGCCGCGCCGAAGCGGCGAGTGAATATTTCCGTGAAAATGCAACGCGCTGGGAGGAATTGCGGAAGCTTCACATTCGCGAGGAGGATGTGGAACAGGCGATGCTGCGTCTGGCCGGCCCTGAGGCTGTGAAGCTTCACATCGATCTGGGCACCGGCACCGGCAGCCTGCTTCGCCTCTTCGCTCCGCAGGCCCGTCAGGCCATCGGCCTTGATTCGAGCCGTGACATGCTGGCCCTCGCCCGCACCAATCTTGAAACCTCCGGCCTTCGCGCCGTGCAGGTGCGCCATGGCGATATCTATGCGCTGCCCTTCGGTGACGGCGTGGCCGATTTCGTGACGCTGCATCAGGTGCTGCATTTCCTCGACGATCCGCAGCGCGCGCTGATGGAAGCGGCGCGAATCCTCTCCCCCCAGGGCCGCCTGCTGATCGCCGATTTCGCTCCCCATGAGCTGGAGCAACTGCGCACCGGCCATGCCCACCGGCGGCTCGGCATCGCCGCCGAACACATGGCGGCCTGGCTGCAGCGCACCGGGCTGACGCTGCTCCGCCATGACGTTCTGCCGCCGCCGTGGCGGAAGGGCGAAACCGGGCTCACCGTTTCCCTCTGGCTGGCGCAGAAGCCGGGCCTCGCCCCCCATGATTCACCCGTACGACTGGAACAGGCCGAATGACCCTCTCCTCCCGCGACGCCGATTCGATCACCGTGTCGTTCGAGTTCTTCCCGCCCAAGGCCGGCGAGGCGGAAGCGGCCTTCTGGGCCACGATCGCCAAGCTCGAAACGGTCAATCCGCAATTCGTGTCGGTGACCTATGGCGCGGGCGGCACGACACAGGACCGCACCATCCAGACGCTCGGGCGGATTGCCGGTGAAACCACGCTGAAGCCGGCGGGGCATTTGACCTGCGTGGGAAAGTCAAAGGATGAAGTGAACGCGGTGATCCGCCAGTACAAGCAGGCGGGCGTGAACCACATCGTGGCGCTAAGGGGCGATCCGCCGGGCGGTGTGGGCACCCGCTTCGAGCCGCATCCGCAAGGCTATCGCAATGCTGCTGACCTCGTGCGCGGCATCCGCGAGATCGGCGGCTTCGAGATTTCCGTATCAGCCTATCCCGAGCGCCATCCTGAATCGGTGTCGATCGAGGAGGATCTGGCCTTCATGGCGGACAAGGCCGACCACGGGGCGACGCGCGCCATCTCGCAGTTTTTCTTCCACAACCCGTTTTTCCTGCGCCTGCGCGACCGCATCTTCGCCAGGGGCATCGACATCGATCTGGTGCCGGGCATCCTGCCCATCACCTCTTTCGCGCGCGTGGCGGAATTCGCGGGGAAATGCGGCGCCCATATTCCCCCTGCCCTGGCGCGGCGGTTCGAAGGGCTGGACCAGGACCCCGAAACCCGCAACCTCGTGGCCGCCATGGTGGCGGCGGAACAGGTGGCGGCGTTGAGGCGCGAAGGCGTGAAGCACTTCCACTTCTACACCTTGAACCGCGCCGACCTCGTCTACGCCATCTGCCGCGTGCTGGACTTGAACGCCAAAGCGGATGAAGCGGCGGCGTGATGGACTGACCTGTCATCCCCGCCCAGCCTCGACCATCTTCGCGAGCAAAAGTCTGGGTTCCGGCTTTCGCCGGAAAGACCGGTGGAGGAGCATCCGCTCCGCCTCAATACTGCGTTCGCAAACTCAGCGCGACGCGCGCGGCAGCGCGGCGGCGTGATTGGCCCTTCCCCGCTCGGGCGCGCGGTTGATGCCGAGGAGCAGGAGGGCGGGAATGCGGTGCTTCACCGTGAGGAGATGCAGCGCCACGGGCAGCGCCAGCCCCGCCGCGAGGCCAACGGGAAACACCACGCCATTGGGCACGGTGCCGAACAGCCAGTCCAGCGTGATGCGCGAACCGCCGGTGAAAAACGGATGGAACAGATAGATCGAATAGGAATAGGCCCCGAGCCTGGCCAGCGACGGGACGCTCTGGCGCAGCAGCAGCATGGCGACGCAGGACACCATCGAGCAGCCGAGAAAGATCAGGATACGGAACAATTCGGGGCCCAGCATGCGCTCCAGCGGCATGTTCCAGCGCACCGCCATGATGACGGCGAGCGCCGCCGCCAGCACGCCGCCGCAGGAATAGCGAATAACGGGATGGCTGTCGCACAGGTCGAGAAGGCCAAAGGCATGAAACACCAGGCCCAGCATGAAGAAGGGCAGCAGCAGGATGGCGCCATCCAGGCTGAAGACATTGGGTTCGACAGAGGGCAGGACGATGGCGGCGATGGCCGAGGCGGTGAACAGCACAACGGCGGTGCGCTTGGGATCAACGCCCGCCGCATTGGCCAGCGCGAAAATGCCGATGGTGACGGCGAAGATGATCAGCGAAGCCTGCAGATACCAGAAATGCGCATAGGGAAAGACGATATTGGAAAGCGGCGAGCCGGTGCAGAAGTGCGATGGCGTGTGGCAGGCGGCGGTGTAGAACAGCGTCGAGACGATCACCAGCGGAATGCCGAGCCGCCGGAGCTTGCGCAGCATCTCGCCGCGCCCCGCCTGCCAGCCCGTCACCTCATAATGGAACAGGAAGCCCGACAGGCACGCGAACATCGGCAGGCGCAGCGGCGACAGCACGACGGCGGCCTGCCGCCAGAGCGAATCATCCGCCACATGCATGCCGCTCGATGAATCAGCGCCGATGACATGAAACGCCACGATGAGAATGCAGGCAATGCCGCGCAGCGTATCAATCCTGCCATCGCGCCGGAAACCGGAACGGTCACGCAGCGCGCGAATCGATTTTGCGGGTAACCATTGCTGCATGCGGCGACTGTAGTCATCGAACCCCTTGACGCAAGCGTCAACTTCATGCGTCCACAGCTTATGTCATATGCCGCGTGCATTCATGCACCCTGACGCAAACGGAGATTGTCCTGATTACCGCGCGCGCCGGCGACGCTTCGGCGTCTTCGATTTCCCGAGCGCCACCGAAAAGGCCTGGCGGCACCACGCCGCCATTTCAGCGGGATCATCAAGGCAGCGCTCGGGGGCCCGCCAATAGCCCGTAATGGTGCGGGGCCCCGATTTGGTTTGATAAGTAAAAGGCGTAAGACCCTCGGCTTGAAACGCCGCGCGGCCCTGCTCATCCGTCTTGAAATAGAGAATGTCCTGCGCCACCAGCGCGAACATCAGCCCCTCGCGGAAAATGCCCGCGCCCGAAAACATGCGTTTGATCTGAACCGGGCCGAACTCCTCCATCTGCTCCTGCAGAAAGGCGGAGTATTCGGCGCTGATCGCCATCAGCTATCCGCGCGCCAGCTCGGCATTGCCGGTGCGCATCTTCAGCATCATCCACAGCACCATGACACCCAGTGCTTTCGACAGCACCTCGGTGAGGAAGGCGGCGGGCGTCAGGTAGCCCGCGAGATGCTGGAAGGCCAGCGTATCGACAGGCACTGAAAAGAGCGCCGACAGCAGGATACGATTCTGCAGCGGCCGCCTGGTGAAGGAATAGACGCCCCAATCCACCATCTCGGACAATGCGAAGGCCGTGAGGCTTGCCACCGCAAGCCCCGGCCCCGCGAAGAAATAGACGGGGATTGCCGCGAAGGCCGTCGCCAGCAGAACCTTGTGGCCGATCTCGCGCTGCGCATAGTCACGCAGCACGAAGACGAAGCCCACGATCACATTGGCGAGATAGAGCGTGCCCATCCAGCTATGGGTGTCCCACTGCGTCACGCCCTCGATCAGGTTCTCGGGCACGAACAGCCAGTTCACCAGCACGATGAAGGCAATATATGCCGCCACCGATACCGTCGCGGGCACGATCCGTTTCATCAGCCGACGATCTCCGCCGGCTTGAACACCTGCGAAATCTCGATCTTGGCGTTCTCGGGCGAGTCAGAGCCATGCACCGAATTGGCCTCGATCGATTCCGCGAATTCCTTGCGGATGGTGCCGGGCGCGGCATTGGCGGGGTTGGTGGCGCCCATGATCTCGCGGTACTTGGCAACGGCGTTCTCGCCTTCCAGCGCCTGGACGACGATGGGGCCCGAGGTCATGAAGCTCACCAGATCCTTGTAGAAGGGGCGCTCCTTGTGAACGGCGTAGAAGGCGCCGGCTTCGGCGTCCGTCCACTTCACGCGCTTCTGGGCGATGATGCGAAGGCCAGCGCCCTCGATCTTGGCGTTGATGGCGCCGGTAAGATTGCGCCGCGTCGCGTCGGGCTTGATGATCGAGAAGGTGCGTTCGATGGCCATGGAAATCCTCATGCAATGGCGGAAAACAGTCGGGCCGCCATATACCGGCGGCCCGTCTTTCGTGCAAGTGCGGCGCTGTTACTGGGGAAGTTCGCCCACCAGCGGCGTGGCGCGCTCGATCGCCACGCGGCGGTTTTCCGCTTCCGGGTCGGATGTCGGGATCTTGAGATACTGCTCGCCGTAGCCGACCGTCTGCAAATTCTGCGGCGGGATGACGTAGAAGGTGGTCAGCGCCTGCTTCACCGCCTCGGCACGCCGCCGCGACAGGTCGAGATTGGACTCGGGCGAGCCTACGGCATCGGTATAGCCCTCGATCAGGAACACCTCGCGCGGATGGGCGGTCAGAATCTTCTCCATCACCTCGGCGATCTGGTCGAGTTTCTCCACCTCCTCCTCGCGGACGAAGGCCTCGCCGAAGCCGAAATGGATGGTGTCGATGTCAACCGACGGCATCACGTCGCGGAGCTGCGGATTCTGCTCCACCTCCTGAATGGTGTAGCGGCGGTCGATGGGCCGGCGCGGCGGCGCGATCAGCACCTGCTCCAGTTCATTGCCATCGACTTCCGCGGCGAACACATCGGGCGGCGGCGGCGGCCCGCCGGGCTGGAAATTCATGCCGAGATGAATGTTGATGCCGCCATTGCGGAGGGCAGCCTGACGCTGGCGGCGCTCATCCAGAAGGCGGGTGCGCATGAACTGCCGGTCCATGGTCATCTGCTGCTGCCAGCGCGCACGCTGAGCGGCATCGTAGCGCGCATCGGCCACCGCATCGCGATAGGCATCGATGCGCCGCTGCAACTCATAATCCTTGAGCGCATTGGGCGGCCGCGTATCGTTGAGGATGATCTGGATGTTGACGGTCGTGTCCTTGCCCGCAGGCTTGGGCGGCTGCCCCGGCGGCGGCAAGCCATTGCCGCCCGGCTGCATGGCCATGCGGCTGCGCAGGATTTCACGCTCGGCCTGCAACTTCATGCGCAGCGCCTTGTCGGTCGGGGGCGAGAGCCTATTGGACTGCAGCAGCGTGCGCATGCCGGCAAGGCGCTGGCGCAACTGCGGCAGCGGCATCGCCTGCGGCTGCACAGTGGCGTTGAGGATGACTTGCGCCTTGGCTTCCGATGCGGGATCACCCTTGCCCGGCGGCTTGGGCGGCTGGCCCGGAGGCAGACCATTGCCGCCCGCCGTTTCGCCATTGCCCGCACCCGGCGTCTTGCCCTGCTGGCGGGCGAGGAATTCAGCCCTGAGCAGTTTCTGCCGCTGCGCCACGCGCTGGCGCGTCTGCTGCGGCAGCGCGTTGCTTTGAAGCAGCGTACGGCCAATCTTCATCTGCTGCGCCAGATCGGCCTGATCGAGTGAGGAGGGCGCGCGGTTGTCCTGCAGATAGGCGGTGGCGTCAGCCGAGGCCGGCGCACCCGCCGGCGGCTGCTGCCCAGCGCCTTGCGCGGTTCCATTGCCCTGCTGCGTTCCGCCATTGTCTTGCGTGGCGCCCTGCCCCTGCTGGCGCGATTGCAGTTCGGCGCGCGCCGCCTGGAGCTTCTTCGCCACCTGCTGGCGCGTCTGCGGTGAAAGGGATTTATCCTGCATGAAGCCGCGGCCGGTCTTCACCTGCTGCGCCAGATCGGCGGCGCTCATGTCCTTGAGCGTCCGGTTGTCCTTGATATAGGCCGCGACATCATCGGGCACCTGCGTGCCGATGGGCATGGCTTTCTTGGCGGGCTGCTGCGTATCGGGCTGGGCCTGCTGCGTCTGCTGCTGGCCGCCGCCCTGCTGGCGGGCGGTCTGCTCCTTCTGCGCATTGGCGAGGATGTTGCCCAGAACCGTCTTGGTCTTGGGCGGCAGATCGGGCGTTGCGAGATATTGCTGGGCCTTGGCAATCCGGTCCTGCAATTCGGCGTCCGACAATTGCTTCGCACCCTTGCGGCCCTGAATGAAATTGGTGATCTCGGGCGGCACTTCCGCCGCCTGCGCCACCACCGTCTGAGCGGGCTCCGTGGCTCTGGCCTGCTGTGTCACGGCAGGAACGAGAAAGACGGCCAGCGCAAAGAGGCTAACGGCGAGGCGTGTTTTCATCATTGCTCCACTCCAGCGCGGCGGATTCGAGTCCGCCGCTCTCACCTTTCCGGGATATGGGCGCAGCATGGCCAAAGTAAGGTTCAGGCGTGGCAGGGCCTCCACAAGACTGAACGCCCGATGAACAAAAACAGGATGTTAGAGCCGGCCCGCCTCGATGATGCGCTTCAGGAAGGCGCGCGTGCGCTCTTCCCGGGGATCGCCGAAAATCTGTTCCGGCGGGCCTTCCTCATGCACAACGCCTTCATGCAGGAAGCACACTTTGGACGCGACCTCGCGCGCGAAGCCCATTTCATGCGTGGCGAGCAGCATGGTCATGCCCTGTTGCGCCAGATCGCGCACGATGTTGAGAACTTCCGACACGAGCTCAGGATCAAGCGCCGAGGTGATTTCATCGAGCAGCATCACCTTGGGTTCCATGGCGAGCGCCCGCACGATGGCGACGCGCTGCTGCTGCCCGCCCGAAAGCCTGTCGGGATATTCGTTGGCCTTGGCCTCAAGGCCGATGCGCTTCAGGAGCGCCATGGCCTTTGACTCGGCTTCCGCCTTGTCAACGCGCAGCACTTTCGAGGGCGCCAATGTCACATTCTCGATCACGCTCATGTGCGGAAAGAGATTGTAGCTCTGGAAGACGATGCCCACTTCGCGGCGCAGCTTGTTAACGTCAACACCGGGGCCTGAAACGCGGTCATTCTCCAGCCGGATTTCGCCGCCCTGGATTTTTTCAAGCCCGTTGATGCAGCGGAGCAGCGTGGACTTGCCGCAGCCCGATGGCCCGATGAGGCAAACGACCTGATGCTCATCGACATTCATGTTGATGCCGCGCAGAACCTGGATCGGCCCGAACTCCTTGCGCACGTCGCGGATTTCAAGGAAGGCCATCTCAGCCTCCTGCCCGCATGCGGGCGTTGTCGCGCTCCACCATGCGGTCGACGAAACGCGCCTGCGGAATGGTGATCAGGACAAACAGGATGGCGACAATCGTCACGGCAGAGAGATTGAAGGCGTTGGACGCGATGATCTTCGACTGGTTGAAGGCATCGACCACGCCCACGACCTGCACGAGGGCCGTATCCTTCTGAAGGCCGATGAAATCATTGAGGAGCGGCGCCACGATGCGGCGCACCGCCTGCGGGATCACCACATAGCGCATGGTCTGCATGTAGGAGAGGCCGAGCGAGCGAGCGGCGGAAATCTGGCTCCAGTGAATGCTCTCGATGCCCGAGCGATAAACCTCGGCCACATAGGCGCCATAGGTGAGCGTCAGCGCCAGCGCGCACCACCATGTGACGGGAATACGGGTGGCGGAGCGCAATTCGCCCACCGTCATCTGCGAGGTATCGACGAACAGCCCATAGATGTGCGGCACGATCATGTCGGGGATGCCCGAGGTCGGAATGCCGAAGCCCACGAGATAGAGCGTCACGATGGCGGGAAGGCCGCGGAAGACATCGCAATAAAGCGTCGCCAATGCCCGCACCGGCTGCCCGGCAGGCCCCGGCATGAGGCGGGCCAGCGCCACGACGAGGCCCCAGACCAGCACCAGAATTTCAGCGACGACGAACAGCAGGATGTTGTTGATGAGGAACTGCCGCGTCACCAGCCACCACTTCTCCTGCATCAGCGGCAGCAGGAAGAAGGTGTGGCCCACGGCGGCGTCATTCATCAGCAGGAAGCAGATGAAGCCCAGCACCAGGAGTGCAAAGACACCCCAGCCGATGGTGATCCAGCCGAAATCACGCGCCGAGGCGGTGTCGATCCGGGCTTCGACAATATCGTTCCGCGCGATGGCGCCCGCCGCCTGCCGCGCCAGCCTGAAGGAGCGGAGCGAGGGCCAGAACAATCCGGCCACCGCCACGATCATCGCCACGAAGACGATTTCCCAAGCCGCCGCATAGACGCCCAGATCCTGAATGGCATGGCGCATCAGGTTGGTGGTGCCGATGGCGGCCAGCACGCACAGCGCCGCGAAGGCAATTGCCGTGATGGCAAGGCGCATGGCGGATTTGGGAAGAACGGGAAGCGGCTGCGTGTTCAAGACAAAAGGGCCCCCGCTTCTGTCACCAGAAGCGGGGGCTGACCTTTAGGGGTTGAAATAAGGAACGGTGGCGGGATCCTTGCCCCAGGCGGCGGCGAGATATTTGGCCGCCAGCGCCTTCATGGTGCCGTCATCGATCATCGACTGGAAAATCTTGTCGATGGTGGGATTGTTGACATTCCCCTTCTGATAGATGGCGCCATAGCTTTCGCCCGTCTTGTACTGGCCGACGACCTCGACCTTGCCGGGATTGGCGACCACTTCCGCGAGCACGATCGACGTATCGGTGATGGCCGCATCGATCTGGCCGGAGCGCAGAGCCGCGAACATGTCGCCCTGGTCGGTATAGACCTGCGCATCGGCAATGCCGAGCTTGTCCATGGTGAAGGCGGCCCCGGTGGTGGACTGCTGCACGCCGACCTTGGACGTCTTGATCGACTTTTCGTCAACCGGCGCGTCGGTGCGCGTCAGCACGCCGATGTCGGAGGAGAAATAGGGGATCGAGAAGTCATGCACCTTCTTGCGTTCGTCGGTGATCGAGATTTCCGACATGGCGAGATCGAAATCATGGGTCTGCCCGGCGATCAGCGGATCCCAGCCGACGTTCACGACCTCGAGCTTGTCATATCCCGCCCGCCAGGCGATCTCGGCGGCGATGCAATATTCCATGCCGTCCTTGATGGCCTCGGGCGTGTCGCCGTTCCACCAGATGGGCGCGGGCAGCGAGACTTCGACGGTGAGCTGTCCGGCCTTGGCCGGATTGGCGATGGGGATCGAACCCTTCTTGCCTGACACGGCGCAATTGCCGATCATGTCGGCAGCGGAGGCCGCTCCCGCCATCAGCATCAGCGCCAGGCCCGCCACGAGGGCGCGTTTGGATATGGTCATTCTCTGTTTCTCCCTATGCATTGTTTTTTGTGATTGAAGCCCAAACGGCGGGACGCCGCAAGGCCTGCTATGCCGCAGCGATCCGATCCGCTATGGAGCGCCATGCCGCCCGTCGAAATCGCAGCCTTTTACAAATTCTCAGCATTGCCTGCCTTTAGGGAATACCGCGCGCCGCTGAAGGCTGCGGCGGAAAAGGCCCATGTGCGCGGCACCATCCTTCTGGCGGCGGAAGGCATCAACGGCACCATCGCCGGGCCGCCTCAGGGCGTGGCGGAGGTGCTTTCCGCCTTGGCCAGGCTGCCGGGGATGGAAGGCCTCACATGGAAATCCTCCTTCTCCGGCGACATGCCATTCAAACGGATGAAAGTGCGGCTCAAGAAGGAAATCGTGACGCTGGGCGTTCCCGGCATCGATCCGCTGGCACAGGTGGGACGCTATGTTCAGCCGGAAGACTGGAATGCCCTGATCAGCGATCCCGCCGTGACGGTGATCGACACCCGCAATGCGTTCGAAGTGGCGGAGGGCAGCTTTGCCGGCGCCATCAATCCGCACACGGAGCGCTTCGGCCAGTTTCCGGATTTCGTGATGAACAATCTGCGGGACAGGAAAGACCAGCCCATCGCCATGTTCTGCACCGGCGGCATCCGCTGCGAGAAGGCGACGAGCTATCTCATCACGCAAGGCTTCTCGCGCGTCTATCACCTTGACGGCGGCATCCTGAATTACCTCGCGCGCATCCCCGCGTCACAAAGCCTGTGGCGCGGCCATTGCGTGGTCTTCGACGAGCGGGGCGCCGTCGATCATGGATTGAAGCCCGCCGGCGCTAGCCCGTCCAGCCCAGCCCTTGCGCCACGCAGTTCATCGTCATGAGAAGCGGCATCATCGTCTCGCTGCCTGGAGATGCACGGCTCTGGCGCAAAAGCTGCACCTGCCAGCGGTTGGCCTGATCGACCATCGGCCGCACCCGCTCGAAGCGGCGGCGCAGGCCCTCGAAGCGCTCGCACAGCGTCGTTTCGCCCGTGAGTTCCAGAATGGCGCGCGAGGTGCGCGCATGTTCATGGCGGATCAGGGCGAACAGCCGCTCGCCGTCGTTGCGGTCAGGCACCAGGCTCGCATATTGCTCGGCCACACCCATGTCAGCGAGATAAAGCGACTTCTCCACCTCGTCGACGGCAAGGCGGAAGCCCCGCGAACGGTTGTACATGTCGCGCAGCAGCTTCAGGCCCTCGCTGCCGCGCGGCACCAGAAAATCATCGAAAGCATAGCCAAGCCCGAACCAGCCGGTCAGGAGATGGCGGTTCTGGCTCCACGCGAAAACCCAGGGGATGGCCCTGAGATCGCTGATGCCCTTGGCGCCGAAGCGGCGGGCGGGCCTCGACCCCAGCTTCAGATTGGCCAGTTCCTCAACCGGCGAGGCGAACTGAAAGTAAGACATGAGGGCCGGGTCTTCAGCGAGTTTTCGGTAATGCTTGAAGGAGCTTCCGGCAATTGCCTCAACCGCCGCCTGATGTTCGCCGATGACTTTGAGTTCGGGCTCATCCAGCGATTTCAGCGAATGGACGAAGACGCTGGAGGCCAGCACTTCGAGATTGTAAACTGCAGTACCCCGGTTGGCGAATTTGGAGGAGACGACCTCGCCCTGCTCCGTCACCCGCATGCGGCCCGCGATGGTGCCCGCGGGCTGGGCGGCAATGGCGCGGCCGGTGGGTGCACCGCCCCGGCTGACCGAGCCGCCCCGGCCATGGAAGAAGCTGATGCCGACGCCCGCATCACGCCCGATGCTCATCAGGCGGCGCTGCGCTTCAAAAAGTTCAAAGCTGGCGCAGAAGAAGCCGCCGTCCTTGTTTGAATCGGAATAGCCCAGCATCAACTCCTGGTGCCCGCCCTGCATGCGGATCGAGCCCTTCACCACCGGCATGGCGAGAAGATCGGTGAGCACGGAGGGCGCGCGGCGCAGGTCGTCGATGGTTTCAAACAGGGGCACGATGCGCAGGCGCGAATATTCGCGGCTGTTCTCATCACCGAACAGCCCGCAATATTTGGACAGCAGATAAAGGCCCAGCACATCGGCGGCGTTCTGCGTCATCGACAGGATGAAACAGCCGATGGCCTGTGGATCGGGGCCATCCAGCGTGTCGCGGATCAATTCGAGGAGCGCCAGCAGTTCCGCCGCCTCATCCGAGACGCCGCGGAACTTCGGCAGGAAGCCCAGCGGCTTGTCGAGTTCGGCGGTGAGCCAGGCCAGCCATTGCGGGCTGGCGGGATCGGGCGGCCCTTCGGCGTTGAGCGGATTCATCTTGCGCCAGAGTTCCGCCAGCACGCGGTTCACCACCGTGGTGTTCTGGCGGATGTCGAGGCTGACGCTGCGCAGGCCGAAAATCTCGACCTCCCAGCGCACCGGACGCACCAGCGTTGCGGCAAGCGAGACGGATTTCATCTCCGCCAGCGCCTGCTCCGCCGCCTTGATCTCGCCCGCCAGCTCATCGGCATTGCGGAACGGCTTGGCGGTGGAGGGCTTGCCCAGCGTCGCCAAAAGGCGAAGGTGGAGTGCCGAAAAGAATTGCCGGAACGGCTCCTCGCGGTTGCGCTGCGCCAATTGCTCGCCCTGCCCGCTCGCCTCAAGCTGCGCGGCAAGGCGCTGCCGGAACGACTCCGGCACATGGATGGCCTGAGCACTGATCGACACGAGCTGCGCCAGGTCGATCAGGCGCTGTTCCAGCCGGTCGGCAATGGCGCGGCGGTTTTCAGCCAGCGCCGCGCGGGTGACGCCGACATTGACGAAGGGATTGCCATCACGGTCGCCGCCGATCCATGAGGCGAATTTGAGCGGCGGCCGCACGCGCAGCGGCAGTTCGGGATAATGGCGCTGCAATGCCGCCTCCATCAGCTCGCAGAGCGTTGAGGTGCGGTCGAACAGCGTCTCGCGGAAGAAGTGCAGGCCCCACTGGATTTCCTGCTCGACGGTAGGCTTCTCGAAACGGATTTCGCCGGTCATCCACAAGAGGTCGATCTCATTGCGCAAGGCCCGGCCAAGCGCTTGCCGCTCGCGCTGCGTCCAGCGCGGGCTTTCGAGTTCATAGAGCTTCAGATAGATGCGGCGGTGGATTTCCAGCACCGTCACGCGCTTGGCTTCGGTGGGGTGCGCGGTGATGGTGGGCTCGACGTCAATCGTATCGAGCGTGCGCTGGACCATATCGGGGTCGACATTGGCCGCCGCGATCACCGAGAAGGCGTTGGAGAAGGAACCGACGACCTGATCGGGCCCGCTCTGTGCCTCAAGCTGCCGCCTGGTGCGCATTGCTGCGTTTTCTTCCGCGATGTTCAGAAGCTGCAGCCAGATGCCGATCACCTGCAGCGCATGCTCGATCAGGTCCGGCGCCATGGCGGCGGCCTGGGCCGGATCGTCGATCACCGTCAGCACGCGGGGGTCGCGCACGCGGATCACCTGGCGCAGATGTTCGCGCAGCATCATGGTGATTTCATCGAGATAGACATTCTCGACCGGCGCGATGGCCTTGTGCATGTTCATGCCGCCCCCTTGTGGTACGCACCTCACAGTCCCTCAATTTGTGCGGTGCAAAATGAGCGATGTCAACGGCTCCCGGGCGCTCTCGCGCAGATTCGTTTGCATTGCGGCAAATCCACGCTACATCGCAGCGGATGTTGCATATTTCAGGTCTCACCTATCGGATCGGCGGCCGCCTGCTGCTGGAAAACGCCACCGCCGCCCTGCCGGAAGGCCACAAGATCGGCCTTGTCGGCAGGAATGGCGCGGGCAAATCCACGCTCCTCAAGCTCATTCTCGGGGAATTGAGCCCTGAAGCCGGAAGCATCGGCATGCCGCGCGGCGCCCGGATCGGCACCGTAGCACAGGAAGCGCCGGGGGGCCCCGAAAGCCTGCTCGACACCGTAATGGCGGGAGATACCGAGCGCGCCGCCCTTCTGCATGAAGCGGAAACCGCCACCGACCCGCACCGCATCGCCGAAATCCAGACCAGGCTGACCGATATCGGCTCGCATTCGGCCCCATCGCGCGCGGCGCGGATTCTGGCCGGGCTGGGCTTCACCGAGGCGCAGCAACTGGGCCCCTGCTCGGCCCTGTCCGGCGGCTGGCGGATGCGCGTGGCGCTGGCCGCCGCCCTGTTCGGCGCCCCCGATGTCCTGCTGCTCGACGAGCCCACCAACTATCTCGATCTCGAAGGCACGATCTGGCTCAAGACCTATATCCGCGATTATCCCCACACCGTTCTGATGGTGAGCCATGACCGCGACCTCCTCAACGATGCGGTAGAGGGCATCCTCCATCTCGAGCGCGGCACGCTGACGGTTTATGCCGGCAACTACGACAATTTCGAACGGCAGCGGCGCGAGAAACAGGCGCTCAACGCCAAGATGAAGAAGAAGCAGGACGACCAGCGCGCCCATATGGAAGCCTTCGTCGAACGCTTCCGCTACAAGGCGTCGAAGGCACGTCAGGCGCAAAGCCGCCTCAAGGCGCTCTCCAAGTTGCAGCCCATCGCCGACATGGTGGAAGACCGCGTGGCGCCCTTCCTGTTTCCCAACCCCGAAAAGCCGGTGGCGCCGCCCGCCATGCGCTTCGACAAGGTGGCGGTGGGTTACACGGAAGGAAAGCCCGTGCTGCGCGGCATCACGCTCCGCATGGACCCAGATGACCGGATCGCGCTCCTGGGCTCGAACGGCAACGGCAAGTCCACCTTCGCCAAGTTGATCTGCGACAAGCTCAAGCCCATGTCGGGCGAGAAACATGCGCCGCCCCGCCTCACCGTCGGCTATTTCGCCCAGCACCAGCTTGACGAGGTGGACGAGAACCGCACGCCCTATGAATATTTCGCCTCGCTCATGCCCGATGCCACGCAGGCGCAACGTCGCGCGCGTCTTGGCGCCTATGGCTTTGGCGCCGCACTTGCCGATTCAAAATGCGCCACGCTGTCGGGCGGCGAGAAGGCGCGGCTGCTCTTTGCGCTGGCCACCTTCCACGCGCCGCATGTGCTGGTCATGGACGAGCCGACCAACCATCTCGACGTCGACAGCCGCGAGGCGCTGATCCACGCGATCAATGATTATGAAGGGGCCGTCATCCTCATCAGCCATGAGCGCCACATCATCGAAACCTGCGTCGACCGGCTGTGGCTGGTGCATGACGGCACGGTGAAGCCCTATGACGGCGACATGGACGATTATACCGATCTGGTCCTCGGCCGCACGCCGAAAGCCCGCGATCCGCAGCCGCCAAAGGACCAGCCGAAGCGCAAGGTGCCGGTCTCCGAGATCAAGAAGAAGATTCAGGACATCGACAACAGCATTCTGAAGCTCAAGGAAAAGATCGAGGTGCTCGACCGCGCCCTGGGCGATGCGACGATCTATGCGCAGGAGCCGAAGAAGGCGGCAGATTTCGCCAAGCTCAGGACGAAGTTCGTCAAGGAGCTGGAGGAACTCGAAGACCTCTGGCTGGAGATTTACGACACCACCGCTTAAGCGGCGGCGCGGTTGATCCAGCGGCCGCCTTCATCCTGCTGCCAGTAGCTGATCTCGTGCTGCTCCGCCTTGAAGCGCTTCCAGTCCTCGCGCGCCTGCGCAACCATGGCCTCGTCATTGCCGTCGAAAATGAAAACGGCGCGCTCAAGCCCGGCCACCGACTGGGCGCGCGCCCCATCGACGAGAAAACGCACCGAGGCGCCATTGGGATTTTCCGCCTCCGTGGTCAGCCAGATCGGCTGCTGTGCGGCAGACCCATCGGCCTTGCTGCCATGCGGCAGGAAGGAATCATCCGCGAAAGTCCAGAGATGGGCCGCGAGATGCTCGACCCGCTCCTCGCTTCCCGCCTGCACGACGCAGCGCCAGCCGCGCTCGAGGCTCAGCTGCAGCATGTTCGGCAGCACCTCATCGAGGCTTTTGTGTTCGAGGTGGTAAAAGCGGACTTCCGTCATGCCCCCATTCACCGCAAAGAAGCCGGATCGTCAAGAAAGGCCGGGGGCTTGCGCGGCGTGGCGCAACCGCTAGAGTCCCCGTCCGTCGCAGAACGGAGTTCACACAATGACGGCGCGGTTGATGGCCCTCACGGGCGCGATGATCTGGATGGCAGGAACGGCGGGGGCGGCCGGCCTTTGCAACTGCTGCGGCAGCGCCACCGAAACCGCCTGCACCACGGCATGCACCAGCGTCACGCCGCCTGCGGGCCAGTGCATCATCACCGTGGACTATAATGCGAAGGCCGAGATCTGCCCGGGCGTCAATCCGCTCTATGGCGTTTCCCTGCGCAACATTCTGCCGGGCAAGCCCAGCGCGGCGCAACGCGAGTCGTTCCGCCGCATGCTTGAAGCGGCGCGCCGCGGTGCTGAGGCTGACAGGCGGGCGTCATTCCGCGACTTCGCGCATGGCAAGATCGACGCCGCGAAATCCGACGCCAATGAAAAGCGTTACGGTGACGCCATGGTTAATTATTATCTCGGCTACAGCGCCTATCTGGCAACCAAGTAGCACTGCCGCAGAGTCATGTAACCTTAAGTCAACGTCTATGGCACTTCTTCCATATTGCTGCTTTGACTCTCTCCGCCGAAAGTAAATACCAGACAGATCAGCGCCTCGCACGATGATGGCCCTGTCGGAAAGGCGGGGGACGTGAACAGCAAAGAGCATGACATGGCCACGCAGGCCAACGGCGGTGTCAGCGTCTACTGCCTCGCGTCACTGGTGGCGGAACAGGCAAAGCAAAACGGTTTCGCGCCCTTCGCCAATGCTCTTGAAAATGCGCTTGAATCCCTGCTCTCGGGCCTGCCGCGCGATGAACAGAAACAGGCGCTGCGCCTCTCTTTCGATATGGCCACCGCCGGGCATTCATCACCCAGCGCGCCCAAGTTGAAACTGGTTTATTCGCGCGGATAGAGCGGAACAACTTTATACCGCTTCCCCTTCTCTCCATGGCAGCCCTTGAGGCTGCCATCCAGACGTTCCGCCAATCTTCACGTTGATCGGCTGGATGGCTGGGTCAAGCCCAGCCAGGGAGAGAATGAAAGTGCGATTCCGTCAAAGCCCATTCCAATCTAGAAATCCGTGGGCTCTCCGCCTTCCGCTGTGCGCTTGACGATGAAGGCGTCGATCTCCGCGAGGATCGCCGGATCGAGCGGCGGATTGGTGTGTTCCGCCAGCGCCTGCTTCCAGACGGCATTGGCCTTCTGCTGCGCTTGCGGCGAACCCGCCGCCTGCCAGGCCTGAAAATTCCGCCAGTCCGAAATGAGCGGTTGATAGAAGGCCGTGGCATAGCGCTGCAGCGTGTGCTGCGCGCCGAAGAAGTGCCCGCCGGGCCCGACCTCCAGCATCGCGTCCATCGCCATGGTGTCATCGTCAACGATCAGTGGACGGAGGAATTCCTCCAGCATCTGCAAAAGGTCGCAGTCGAGCGCGAATTTTTCGTAGGATGCCACAAGGCCGCCCTCCATCCAGCCCGCCGCATGCTGGATCAGGTTGCCGCCGCCCATGATGGCGCCCCACAGCGAGAACACGGTTTCGTAAGCCGCCTGCGCGTCAACGCTGTTGGCCGCATTGGTGCTGGAGGTGCGATAGGGAAGCTTGTAGCGCCGGGCGAGCTGCCCGCCGATGATGCAGGCCTTCATGTATTCGGGCGTGCCGAAGGCGGGGGCGCCCGATTTCATGTCGACGTTCGAGGTGAAGCCGCCATAGACGAAGGGAGCGCCGGGCTGGGCGAGCTGCGAGAGCGCCAGCCCCGCCAGCGCCTCGGCATTCTGCTCAACGAGTGCGCCTGCCAGCGTGACGGGAGCCATGGCGCCCGCCAGCGTGAAGGGTGTGACCACGCAAATCTGTTTGAGCCGTGCCATTTCGATGATGCCCATGGCCATGGGTCCGTCGAGCTTGAAGGGCGAATTGGTGTTGATGACCGTATAGGCCGATGGCTCGGCGCGCATCTCGTCCCACGAAATGCCGCGCGCCATGCGCACGATCTCGAGGCTGTCGAACAGACGGGCGCGGCCGGTGGAGACGACAAACGGCACCTTGTCCGAAAACACGACCTTGTTGCGGGTGATGTGGAGATGGCGGATCGAGGCATGGACATCGAGCGCATCGACGGAGCCGCCGCCCGCCGTGTGGATGCAGTTGAAGACCTGGCAGAGCTTCACGAAATTACCGTTGTCCTCGAGCGTGCCTGGCCTGCGGCCGCGCTCGAGATCGGAACAGTTGGGTGGCCCCCCGACCGGCGCGAAGGCGATCCAGTTGCCGCCGATCCGGATGCTGTGGGCGGGATTGCGGGCGTGAAAAGTGAACTCCGAAGGGGCTGTGGTGAGCGCCTGCTCCACGATCTCGGCACCGATCCGCACCCGCTCGCCGTCAACGCGCGCCCCGGCTTTGGCGAAAATCTCCCGCGCCTCGGGATAGAGCACATCCATGCCGATCTCCTGCAGCACGCGGAGCGACTGGCGGTGGATCGTCTCGATCTGATCGTCCGAGAGAATGCGCGATGGCTCAAGCGTGAGCCGTGGCTGCTGGAAGGGAAGCTGGGCAATGGGGTGATGCGCGGCGCCGGTGCGGCGGCCGCGGCGTTCGACGTTCATCGGCCCGCCTCCGCGAATGCCCCGGCAATCTCAGCCGCCACGCGCGCGTTGTTTTCAACGAGCGCGATGTTGGCGGCCAGCGAACGGCCCCCGGTGACGCCGGCGATTTCCGCCAGCAGGAACGGCGTGAGGTTCTTGCCCTGAATGTTCTGTTGCGCGGCCTTGCGCACCGCCGCCTCGATCACCGGGGAAATCTCCTGCGCGGGAATTTCGGCTTTGACCGGAATGGGATTGGCCACCACCACGCCGCCCTTCAGCCCCATGCGCCACTTGGCGCGCATGACGGCGGCAACCTCGCGTGCATTGTCGCAGCGGAGCGGCACTGGATGACCGCTGTGGCGCGAATAGAAGGCGGGCAGTTCATCGGTGCCGAAGCCGATCACCGGCACGCCCAGCGTCTCCAGCGTTTCGAGCGTGAGGGCCAGATCGAGAATGGCCTTTGCCCCCGCCGTGACAACCGCGACATCCGATTGCGAAAACTCCGTCATGTCGGCTGAAATATCGAAGCTGCGCTCGGCTCCGCGATGCACGCCGCCGATGCCGCCCGTGGCGAAGGTGGCGATGCCCGCCATGGCGGCGATCCGCATGGTGGAGGCAACCGTGGTTGCGCCATGCTCACGCCGCGCCACCACATAGGGAAGATCGCGCGTCGAGACCTTGCGGATGGCCTGGCCGTTCTCGCCGAACTGTTCAAGTTCGGATGCGGAGAGGCCCACCTTCAGCCTGCCATCGAGAATGGCGATGGTGGCGGGAACAGCGTCCCCTGCCCGCACAATGGCCTCCACCCTCCGCGCCGTTTCGACATTCTGCGGATAGGGCATGCCGTGGGCGATGATGGTTGATTCAAGCGCCACCACAGGGGCCCCATCGGCCAGCGCCGCTCGCACCTCATCCCTGATCTCAAGATCGCGTTGCACCGGCTGTTCCTTCAAAATCCTGCAATCTCCTTGAGCCTAGCACGGGTGAGATCATGCGGCACCGAGTCTCGCGACAGGAGCTTCACCGAAGCCGCCGCCTGCCCGAGTTGCGCCGCCTTGGGAAGCGGCAGGCCTTCGAGAAGCCCCGAGACGAGGCCCGCCACGGCGGCATCCCCCGCACCCGTCACGTCGGCCACGGCATCCGCTTTCAACGGGGCAATATCGGCCTCGCCTTGAGGTGATGACACATGGGCACCCTTCCCGCCCAGATGCACGACAATATTTTCAAACCCCATGGCATGCAGCCGGGCCATCGCCTGCGGCTGTTTCTTCTCGCCCGTGAGCGCCAGCAATTGCTGTAGGTTCGGCGTGATGGCGAACACCGGTGCTTCGCGGGTGAAAGAGGTAAGCTTCTTCGCCTTGGGCACCGACACGGGCTCGATCAGCAGCGGGATATTTCGCGCGTTTGAAAAATCGCAGAGCCAGGCGAGGCAGGTGGCGGAGATATTGCAATCCGCCACCAGAAAATCAGCCTGCGCCAGCTCGCGCGCGATGGCTTCAAGATGCTCGACCTTCAGCCATTCGATGCTGCGCATGTCGTTGACTGCCGCGACGAGTTCGCCCCGGTGATCGAGCACCACGAGATAGGTGCCGGTGGGATGAGGCCCGGTGAGCGTGAGCGAGAGATCAACGCCCGCCGCCTTGCAGGCCTCGCGCACGATCGCGCCATTGGCATCATCGCCCAGCACCGTGACGAGCGATGTCTCATGCCCGAGCCGCGCCAGATTATCCGCGATGTTGCGCGCCACGCCGCCCGCCGAAACCGACACATCGCCGGGATTGGACGTGCCGCCCACGAAGGAGCGCGACGTGTGGCCCTTGATGTCGGCGTTCGCCCCGCCGATGACGATGACCCTGGCCATCAGAAATCCGTGGGCGCGCCGCCCTCGCGCTTGCGCCGTTCCACGAAACTGTCCAGTTCCTCGCGGATCGCCGGATCAAGCGGCGGCGCTTCATATTCCGCCAGCGCCTGTTTCCACACTGTATTGGCGCGGCTCATCGCCTCGGGCTTGCCGGCGGCCAGCCATTGCTGGTTATTGCGCCAGTCGGAAATGATGGGCGCGTAGAAGGCATCGGTATAGCGGGCGAGCGTGTGCCGCGCGCCGAAGAAATGCCCGCCGGGGCCAACCTCGCGGATCGCCTCCACGCCCAGCGCATCGTCTGAGGTTTCGAGCGGCTTCAGGAATTCCATCACCATCTGGATCAAGTCGCAGTCGAGCACGAATTTCTCGAAGCTGGCGACAAGGCCGCCTTCGAGCCAGCCCGCCCCATGCATGATGAGATTGCCGCCCCCCATGGTAACGCCCCAGAGCGAGAACACGCTTTCATAGGCCGCCTGCGCATCAACCGTATTGGCGGCACAGGTGTTGGAGGTGCGGTAGGGCACATTGTAGCGCCGCGCCAGTTGCCCGCCCACGATGCAGGCCTTCATGTATTCCGGCGTGCCGAAGGCGGGTGCGCCCGATTTCATGTCGACGTTGGAGGTGAAGCCGCCATAGATGAAGGGCGCACCCTTGCGCACGATCTGCGTGAAGACGAGGCCGGCCAGCGCCTCGGCATTCTGCTCCACCAATGCGCCTGCGACGGTGACGGGCGCCATGGCGCCCGCCAGCGTAAACGGCGTGACGCAGACGATCTGGTTGCGCGACGACATTTCCATGATGCCGCGCAGCATCGGCGTATCGAGCTTCAACGGCGAATTGGTGTTGACGATGGTGAAGAGCGACGGCTCGCGCTCGAGCTGTTCCGCCGAAATGCCGCGCGCGATGCGGGCGATTTCGATGCCATCGAGAATGCGCTCGGTGCCCAGCGAATAGGCGTGGAACGGCTTGTCGGTCAGCACCACCATGTCGCGCAGCGCTTCCAGATGGCGGATCGAGGCGTGCAGATCGACAGGCTCCACCGGATAGCCCGAGATGAAGCCGATGCAGTTGAAATATTGCGCCAGGCGCAGGAAGTTCTGGTAGTCGCGGTGATTGCCGGTGCGCCGCCCGCCATCCATGTCGGAGGAATTGGGCGGGCTTCCCACCGTGCCGAACATCATGTTCGGCCCGCCGACGCGCTGGTTGTTCTCTGCATTCCGCGCGTGGAAGGTGAATTCCGAAGGTGCTGTCGTGATGAGCTGTTCGACCATCGCCGGATCAAAGCGCACCCGCTCGCCCTGAACATCGGCCCCGGCCGCCTTCAAGAGATCGCGCGCTTCCGGCAGTGTGAAATCCATGCCGATCTCGGACAAGACTTTCAGCGAGGCGTGATGAATCGATTCGATTTCATCCGCGGAGAGAAGCGTCATCGGCGGAAAGGCGCGCGCCACCTTGCGGCGGGAGAGTTGCGGGATCGCGCCCTTGGCGGCGCCGGGCCTCCTGCCGGACTCGCGCCTGCCGCGGCGGCTGGTTTCGGGACTTGATGTCACAACGTCGCTCACGGGATCACTTTCCTTTTTCACGATAGGCATCAAGGGCGGGATCAGCGGCGATCTGCTTCACCAGCCAGTCTTCGAAACGCTTGATCTTGGTTTTCATGCGGTGCTCGGCATTGCAGGCGAACAGCCAGTTGTGGCGCGACGGCACGCGTAGCGGAAACGGCTGGACGAGCCGCCCCAGCTTGATCTCCTCGGTGGCGAAGGGGCCGATCGTCATGGCCACACCCCTGCCCTCGATCGCCGCCTCCTGCGCCAGAATGTAACTGTCGAAGGCAAGGCGGTCCGACAGCTTGATGCCCTTGACGCCCGCCGCCTCAAGCCAGGTCGTCCAGTCCTCTTCCGCCGTATAGACATAGAGCAGCTTGTGCTTGCGCAGATCTTCCGGCGTCTTGAGCGCATTGGGCCCGCGCATCAGCTCCGGCGCGCAGACCGGCGTGAGCATGGAGCGGAACAGCGTGCGGTAATAATGCTCGGGCGACTTGTTGCGGGCGAGGATGAAGCCCGCATCGACATTCTTCTCATCGAAATCCCAGTCGAAATAGGAGGTCGAGAGCCTGACCTTCATGTCGGGGAAGCGCCGCTCGAAATCATGAAGGCGCGGGATCAGCCATTTGAGCGCCACGGTGACATAGACCTGCACGGTGAGTTCATTGTCGGCGGCGGGGGGCCGGAGCGCCCGCGTCTGCGCCTCGATCTGGTCGAAGGCATCGCGCACGGCGGGGTAATAGCTCTGGCCTGTTTGCGTGAGTTCGGCCCGGCGCGCATCGCGGCGGAACAATTGCACGCCCAGCCGCTGCTCCAGCGCCTTCACCTGATGGCTCACGGCGGACCGGGTGATGCCCAGTTCGCCCGCCGCCAGCCGGAAGCTGCCGAGCCTTGCGGCGGCCTCGAAGGCGGTCAGGGCGCGGAGGGGCGGCAAATCTCGTCTGGGCAAGTTTCTTCACCAATGAAAGTCGATTTCCCTTCTAGCATCGCCAAATTCGGCGGGTTAAGAGAAAGCCGGGGGTAGACTGGTGAAATTTTCTCATCACGATCGGAAGAAGATAGGCCTATGCACAACAGGCCCGAAAGCGCAGATACTCCCGCCAAATCAGGAGTCTTTCCATGAGTGCTGTTGAGGACCTTTCCCGCCGCCGCGGCGGCCGTGAAGCGCGCAAGGCGTTGCGTTCGCGCCCCATTCCGATGGAGGAGGCCGCCGTCCGCCCGGGCATGCAGGGCGGCCAATACAAGCCGCTGAGCGACCGCGACATGCAGCGCATCCACGAAACGGCGCTGAAGCTTCTGGAAACGGTGGGCTTTGCGCAGGCCATTCCCACCTGCATCGAGGCGATGACGGCCAAAGGCTGCTTCATGAACAGCCACGGCCGCCTGTGCATTCCGCGGAGCCTGGTGGAAGACACGCTGGCAAGCTGCGCGCGCAACTTTATCCTCCATGCGCGCGACCCGAAGCATGACATGGAGCCATCGGGCAACAAGGTCTATTTCGGAACGGCGGGCGCCGCCGTCCATATCGTTGAGCCCGAAACGCGCAGCTACCGCGAGTCGCTGCTGGTCGACCTCTATGATGCGGGCCGCATCGTCGACACCTGCGAGCATATTCATTTCTACCAGCGCCCGGTGACGGCGCGCGACATGATCACCGGGCACGACCTCGACATCAACACGATGTATGCCTGCCTCGCCGGCACCAACAAGCATGTGGGCACCAGCATGGTCGATCCCGCCCATGTGGAGGAATGCCTGCAGATCCTGCACTTCGTGGCGGGCGGCGAAGAGAAGTGGCGCGAGCGGCCCTTCGTGTCGCAGTCCAACTGCTTCGTGGTGCCGCCGATGAAATTCGCCGAGGATGCCTGCCGCTGCCTTGAAGTGGCGGCGCGCGGCGGCATGCCGGTCCTGCTGCTGTCAGCCGCGCAAGCGGGCGCAACCTCTCCGGCGGCGCTTGCGGGAACCGTGGTGCAGGCCGTGGCGGAATGTCTGGCGGGCCTCGTCTATATCAACTGCGTCGTTCCGGGTGCGGTGGCGATCTGGGGCACCTGGCCTTTCGTCTCCGACCTTCGCACCGGCGCCATGTCGGGGGGCTCCGGAGAACAGGCGCTCATCACCTCGGGCTGCGCCCAGATGGGGCATTTCTACAATCTCACCGTGGGCTCCGCGGCGGGCATGAGCGATTCGAAGCTGCCGGACATGCAGGCAGGCTATGAAAAGGGCCTCACCGCCGGCATTTCGGCGATGACCGGCATCAACATGATGTATGAGGCGGCGGGCATGCATGCCTCACTCCTCGGCTTCTGCCTGGAAAGCCTGCTGATCGACAATGACATGCTGGGCTCGATCAACCGCAATGTGCGCGGCATCGAAGTGAACGAGGACACGCTGTCGCTCGATGTCATCGCCAATGTCTGCATCGAGGGGCCGGGGCATTATCTCGGCAATGAGCAGACGCTGACGCTCATGCAGAAGGAATATATCTATCCGCACATCGCCAACCGCATGAGCCCCAAGGAATGGCTGGAAGCGGGACGGCCCGATCTGGTGGAACGCGCCATGGCGCGCAAGCGTGAGATCCTCTCCACCTACTATCCCGAATATATCCCGCGCGATATTGACGAAAAGATCCGTGCCAAGCATGACATCAAGCTGCCGCGCAGCGTGATGCAGGCGGGCGATCCGCGCTGGAACCGCTAGGAGTCTTATGGAGCACCCCGTCCTGATGGCCATCCGCCGGGCGGGATTCACACCCTTCGGCTGGTTTGATCCGTCAACGGAGGATCGTGTTCCGGACGGCGCCAGATTTGTCATCCTGATCGGCAATGCGGGGCCTGACATGTGGCGGCGCTTCGCCCGCGAGCGCGATCCCGCCCGCGACACGATGGACGCCTGGACGGAAGCTGCGGTGGGCGAACTGGCGCGTGACCTCGATGCGCGGGCGGTGTTTCCCTTCGACAAGCCGCCCTACCCCTTTCTCACCTGGGCAAGGCGCGCCCGCGCCGGCCACATCTCGCCGCTGGGGCTGAACATCCACCCCGTCTATGGGCTGTGGCACGCCTTTCGCGCCGCACTTCTGTTTCCGGTGGCCTTCGACATGCCGCAACCCTCACTGGGCGCGCATCCGTGCGAAAGCTGCGCGGAAAAACCCTGCCTTTCGGCCTGCCCTGTCTCGGCCTTTTCACCGGAAGGCTATGACGTTCCGGCCTGCGTGGCGCATCTGGAGACAGAAGGGCAAGTCTGCATGGAAGGCGGCTGCCTGGCGCGCCGCGCCTGCCCCGTGGGACGCAGCTTTACTTATGGCCCAGCCCAGGCACAATTCCACATGAAAGCATTTCTGAAAGCGAGGCTGGCGGCGAGATGAAGACGGGATCATGCCTGTGCGGCGCGGTGAAATTCGAGATCGAGGGTGATTTGCGCCCCGTGCTCGCCTGCCACTGCTGGCAATGCCGCAAGCAGACGGGAAGCTATATGTCGGCCACCGCCGCTGCCGACAAGGATTTGCGGATGACGGAGACGCGCGGCCTCAAATGGTTCCGCTCCAGCCCCGAAGCACAGCGCGGCTTCTGCTGCGAATGCGGCTCGGTGCTGTTCTGGAAGGCCGATGGAACGGACTCAACCTCGATCACCGCCGGCAGCATTGACGGCAAGACCGACACCCGGTTCGAGGGCCACATCTTCCTCTCGCAGGCGGGCGACTATTATGAAGTCTCAGGCCCCGGCTACCGCAAAGACCGGTGGTAATCCGGAATTGGCAAGTTGCAACCCAGAGGCGACTCAAGTAATGATTCGTTAACGTTAATCGTTAGCGGGATTCGCCATGCGCAAAGCTTTGTACGCCTGTCTTTTGGGAGTGGGTTTTCTTGGGGCGGCCGTGCCTGCCGCGCAAGCATCGACCGTGACTGTTGACGTCTTCGCGGAGGCCAATTCCTATGTCGGCGGCTCTGGCCTTGCGACGGGTTTCTTTCTGACCGCCGGACAGTTATTCACCTCCTCATCCGCCCTCGATGACACGTGGAGCCTGGGTTCTGAAGAACCCGCCACGCGCACGAGCAATGCCGATGGCCTCACCGCTTATTATGGCGATTACACCGCCGACAGCTTTTCCGCCTTGTACGGCACGCTTGTCGGCCGCATCGGAATCGGCCCCCTGTTTGTGATTGGAACATCGTTCACCGGCGTGGCCAATTCCACCGGCGAGCTGTTCCTTTACAACTGGGACTCTTATGCGGGGGATAATTCGGGGTCGATCGAGGCGACGGTGAGCACCGTTCCTCTTCCGCCCGCGGCAATCCTGTTGGGTTCGGGGCTCGCAGCGCTTGGCTTCGCCCGCCGCCGCAAGGCGTCAGCGGCGTAACCTGCCGAGACAGCCAACGATCGGGGGAGCCTTTGGGCTCCCCTTTTTCTTTTAAGTATCGCCGCGCGCGGCGAGGTCCGTCTCGAGTTCGCCGTAGCCGGTGAAGCGGTATTCATAGGAAAGCCCCAGCTTCGCGGCGGCGGCCCTGGCTTTCTGTTCCAATTCAGCATCGCGCGTCTGGGCGAGATAGACGATGCGCTCATAATTGCCGAAATAGAGCGGCAGCAGCTCAGGATGGGCGTCGAGGCCCAGGCCCGCCCACACCAGCTTGTCGAAGTGGCGCGCCAGATAATCGGTGAGGAAGAAGGATGTTACATCCTTCTCGCCGTGGGTTTTGAATTCCGCATTGCCCGAGAAGAAGGCATAGCAGTGCGGGCCATCGATCCGTTCGACGCCCTCCTCCGCCAGCAGCGCATCAAGCTGGCCGCCGGTGCCGCAATCGCCATAGAGCACGAAGATCGATCGGTAATGCGCCTTGGCGTTCCGGATTTTCTCGCGCACCGCGGGCACGATCTTGTCCGGCGTATTGTGCCACTTGGCGGGCAGGCACTGGAGATCGAAAGCCGTCCAGCGATTGCGCTCGATCAGGTCAACGATCTCGCGCGCCAGCGCGCCGCAGGCGATGAGCAGCACGCTGCCCTTGCCTGGGGTGAATTCGAAAACGTCCGATGGCTTGAGATCAACGACGGTCACCCGCTTATTGTCCCCTTTCCCTCAATTGGAAGCCGTAACAAAATCGCCTTCTCCGTTTCCATAAGCGCCATCGCACCCTTGGCAGGCATGCGCGCCGCAGATATAGTTACTCCTGCATCAAGAGTGGAGCCTGTGCTCCCGCCAACCTGCCGGCCATGGCAAGGTGGTTAGCCTTCGCGATGCGGCCGGATGTCCGGCAACCAAGATGGCGCAGCTTCCTTGCCATGGCCCCAACCGATGGAGAATGCCATGACCTGCCTCGTTCCCCTTGCCCTGCCCAAGCTGCTGAATATTCCCTATTTCGCCATGGGTTCGCCCCGCGCGCGGGAAGAGCGGCTGACCGCCTGCGGACTCGATGAGGCCGCGCGCCGATTGCTGGGGCAGCATGCCACGGCGTGGCTGTCGGATCACATCGCGGAAGGCGGCGGCGTCCGGATTGTGAGGACCCGCAGCGTGAAGCAGCCCAAGACCGCCGTTTACACCGACTGGCTGGAATTCCCGGATGCCAAGGATGCGGCGCGGTTCCTTGAAGCTTTTCCGCGTTTCGACATCGCCCGCACGCGGCATGACAACGCGCACCGGCGCGACGGCCTGGAGACCGAACTGGACGCGCGGCTGGCGCGCGGCGATTTCGACCTCGGCCGTTATGGGAAAGACCATCGCGACGGCCTGGCCGGCGTGTATCAGCGCAAGGTCAGAGAGATGCGCGAGGCCACGGAAGCCATCAAAGGCTGCGATCTCGCGGAACAGGAGGCGCTGCGCTGGTCAGCCTTGAGGCAATAGCCGCAAAAAAGGGCGCGCCGTTCCTCGTGGAAGGACGCGCCCGTTCGAAACAAATGAAGGATCAGATCGCGCCGTTCAGGATGCCGATGCCGGCCAGCGCCATGGCAGCGCCGCCGATCCGCGCCACGCGCGAGGACATATAACGGCCCGCCGTGATGCCAAGGCCAATGCCCACCACATGGAGAAGTGCGGTCGCCAGCACGAAGCCCAGCGCATAGGAGGCACCCCCCGCGCTATCGGGCATTTCAGCGCCATGCGCATGGCCGTGGAAAATCGCAAACAGGCCGCAGATGGCCATGGCCGCCACGGTCGGGGCCTTCCAGTTGAAGGCGACGATAGCGCCCAGCACCACCACCGACAGGCCGATGCCGATTTCAACGAACGGCACATTCACGCCCGACATGCCGAGAACGCCGCCCACCACCATCATCGACACGAAGCTCAAAGGCACCAGCCAGAGGGCGCGGCCGCCCAACTGCACGGCGAACAGGCCCACGGCCACCATCGCCAGAATATGATCCACACCGCTGATCGGGTGCATGAACCCGTGCACGAAGCCCGACGTGCTGCCCACGCCCGTGTGGGCGTCCGCCGCCGTCGCCATCATGGCGAGCATGGCTGATACGAGAAGTGTCTTCCTTGTCATGTGCTGCTCCTTTGCTCTTGCGGCGCCCCGTTTGGGTGGCGCTTATGACAGTCTTGCGTTTAGTCTAACATCGCGGGGCGGGAAAGCGGAACCCGTGCCCCAGACGAAAATGGCCGGGATATTCACCCGGCCATCATCGAATATCAAGCGATCCGCCGTCTCAACCGGCGGCAAGCTGGTTGTGCTTGCGGGCCATGAAGCTCTTGGCGGTTTCAACAGCCACGGCAGCGTCGCGGCAATAGGCATCAGCACCGATCGCCTTGGCGAAATCCTCGTTCAGCGGCGCGCCGCCGACCAGCACGACGTAATCGTCGCGCATGCCCTTTTCCTTCAGCGTGTCGATCACGACCTTCATGTAGGGCATGGTGGTGGTGAGCAGCGCCGACATACCGAGAATGTCGGGCTGATGCTGCTCGATGGCGCCGAGGTATTTCTCGACCGGATTGTTGATGCCGAGATCGACGACCTCGAAACCGGCCCCTTCCATCATCATGCCGACGAGGTTCTTGCCGATGTCGTGAATGTCGCCCTTGACGGTGCCGATCACCATCTTGCCGAGGCGCGGCGCCCCGGTGGCGATGAGGAGTGGCCGGAGGATCGCCATGCCGGCTTTCATGGAGTTGGCGGCGAGCAGCACTTCCGGCACGAAGAGAATGCCATCGCGGAAGTCGACGCCGACAATGCGCATGCCCTCGACCAGCGCCTCGGTGAGCACCTTGTAAGGGGCCCAGCCGCGGCCGAGCAGGATGTGCACGGCAGCCTCGACCTCTTCCTTGAGGCCGTCATAGAGATCGTCATGAACCTGTTGGACCAGCTCCTCGTCGTCGAGGCTGTTCAGGTCGAGTTCGCCTTCATCGCTCATGGGACACTCCGGACGGAAATCACTGGTGATGCTCTAGCATAGAGACTGCATCGCGCAAGCCTTTCTCCCGGCGCGACCACCACTTGCCGGAAAGCGACGGTTAAGGCATGAGCATGGAACTCCACTGATGAGCCTGTTTCACCCCACACCGGATTTTTTCGCATGGCCAAGACCTTCGATGCCGCGCAGGCGCGCGAGCAGTTCCCCGCCCTTCACCTGACCGACCATGGCGCCCCCCGCGTCTATTTCGATAACCCCGCGGGAACCCAGGTGCCGCAGCGGGTGATCGACCGGACGGTCGATTGCCTGGTGGCGAAGAACGCCAATCTCGGCGGCTATTTCTCCACCACCGAGGCGGCGGGCGCCCTGGTGGACGAGGCGCACCGGGCGGTGGCGGACTTCTACAATGCGCCGAGTGCCCGGGAAATCGTCTTCGGCCAGAACATGACGACGCTGACCTTCCACATGTCGCGCTGCCTCGGCAAGAAGTTCAAAAAGGGCGACGAGATCGTCCTGTCGCGCATGGACCATGACGCCAACATCTCGCCCTGGCTGCTGCTGGCGGATGATCTGGGGCTGGTGGTCAAATGGCTGGAATTTGACACCGGCACCTATGAATTTCCCGAGGATGCGCTGAGAAAGGTGCTGTCGGAAAAAACCAAGCTCGTGGCCTTCGGCGGGGCGTCCAACTGCACCGGCACGGTGAACGACATGAAGGGCTTTGCCGCGGAGGCCAGGGCTGCGGGTGCGCTCGTCTATGTGGATGCGGTGCAATTCGCGCCCCACTATGCGATCGACGTGCAGGAGATCGGCGCCGATATTCTCGTCTCCTCGGCTTACAAATGGTTCGGGCCGCATCAGGGCATTCTGTGGGGCCGCGAGGCGCTGCTGGAAGAGACCTTCGGCTACAAGCTCCGGCCCGCCGGCAATGACCTGCCGCACAAGTTCGAAACCGGAACCCTGAGCCATGAGGGCATGGCGGGCTGCCTCGGCGCCATTGAATATCTCGAACAGTTCGGCGAAGGCCGGACGCGCGCGGCGAAGCTCAAATCCGCCTGGGCCACGCTCGCGGATTATGAACAGGCGCTGACGCTCAAGCTCATCGAAGGGCTCAAGAGCTTCAGGGGCCTGACCGTCCGCGGCATCACCTCGGCCAATGCCATGCACCGCCGCGTGCCCACCGTCTCCTTCACGCTCGACGGCCATGATCCCGCTGATCTCGCCAAACTGTTCGCGCGGGAAAATATTTTTGTCTGGTCCGGGCACAATTACGCCATCGAGCCCGTTGGACGCATGGGGCTGATGGACAAGGGCGGCGTGCTGCGCATCGGCCTCGCCCACTACAATACGGCGGAGGAAGTGGACCAGCTTCTCTCCAGCCTCACCCGCATCACCAGGGGATAACGCGCATGGCCTATAAACTCGGCATCATCGGACTGGGCAAGATCGCGCAGGACCAGCACCTCCCCTGCGTGGCGAAGAACGGCGACTTTGAATTGGCCGCCGTCGTCTCCTCGCGCGGGCCCTACAAGGATGTGCCGAGTTTCAAGGCGCCGGAGGAATTGTTCGCCAGCAAGGTGAAGCTTGATGCCGTGTCGCTCTGCATGCCGCCGGAGCCCCGCTTCGATATTGCGCGCAAAGCGCTCGATGCCGGGCTGCATCTCCTGCTCGAAAAGCCCCCCGCCCCCACCATGGGCGAGATCGAGGCGCTGATCCGTTATGCGGAAGCCAAGAACCGCATTCTCTTCACCACCTGGCATTCGCAATACAATGCCGCCGTGGATGACGCGAAGAAGCTGATGGCGGGAAAGAAGATCAGCAAGCTGCATGTGAGCTGGAAGGAAGACGTGCGCCACTGGCATCCCGGCCAGGACTGGATCTGGGAACCGGGCGGCTTCGGCGTGTTCGACCCCGGCATCAATGCCTTCTCCATCGTGACCAAGATCATGCCGGAGCCGATCTTCGTGACGGAGTCGGTGCTGGAGGTGCCGTCCAACCGCGCCACACCGATTGCCGCCAAAATCCGCTTCAAGCCATCCGCTGGCTACGAGGCCGATTACAGCGCCGAACTCGACTGGCGGCAAACCGGTGAGCAAAGCTGGAACATCGATGTGGAGATTTCAGGCGGGCCGAAGCTGGCCCTCCGCAAGGGCGGCACCGAGCTTTATATCGACGGCGCGCTGAAGGTGGCCGAGCCTTCGCAGGAATATGAGGCGATCTACGCGCATTTTTCCAGGCTGCTGAAATCCGGCAGCACCCACGCCGACGCCGCCCCCCTCCGCCTCGTCTCCGACTGCTTCATGCTCGGGCGGCAGATGGCTACGGAGGCGTTTGTCTGAGGCCTATCCCCGCCGCCGTTCGCGCCGCGCCGCACCGGCGGCGGCCTTGTCGACGCCTTTCGCCAGTTCCGACACGGGGCCAAGACGCGCCTCGATGACTTCGACCGTGGGGCGCTCGCCCTTGGTGTAGGTTTCGAGCGACTTCCGCATGGCGGCCAGATGCTCAGGGCTTGTGCCGCAGCAGCCGCCGATGATCTTCGCCCCCGCATCGAGCGCGATCCGCGCATAGTCAGCCATCAGTTCCGGCGTGCCGGTATAATGGATGTGGCCATCGACATATTGCGGAATGCCGCAATTGCCCTTGGCAACGACGGCGGCGTCGGGCCTCGCTTCGCTGATGCCCAGCACGGTCGCCACCAGTTCCGATGCGCCCACGCCGCAATTGGCGCCGATCGCCACGGGCTGCGTTTCAAGCGAGGCGGTGAGCGCCCCGAAAGCCTTGGGCGTGATGCCCATCATGGTGCGGCCATTGGTGTCGAAGCTCATGGTGGTGACGATGGGCAGGCCCACCTTCGATGCGCCTTCGACCGCCGCGCGGAGTTCCTCCTCCGACGACATGGTTTCAATCCAGAGAACGTCCACGCCGCCCTCTTTCAGGGCCTTCGCCTGTTCCTCAAACGCAGCCACGCCCTCCTCATGCGACAGCGCGCCGACGGGCTGGAAGATTTCGCCCGTGGGGCCAATCGAACCGCCGACATAGACCGGGCGGCCCGCCGCATCCGCTTCAGCGCGGGCAAGCCGCGCCGCCGCCACATTCACCTCGCGCACCTGCTCCTGCAGATTGTGCAGCTTCAGCCGGTGGCGGTTGCCGCCGAAAGTGTTGGTGAGGATGATGTCCGCCCCTGCTGCCACGAACTTCCCGTGCAGCGCGCGCACGCGGTCGGGATGCTCGAAGTTCCACAGTTCCGGCGCATCGCCCGACATCAGGCCCATCTGGAAATAATTGGTGCCGGTCGCGCCATCGGCCAGAAGCCAGGGGCGGGTGGCAAGCGCTTCGGTGAAGGAGGGACGGGTCATGGGTTGCCTCGGATGAACGGACAGGAAATATAAAGAAGTCTTTATATGAAATTCAGGGGCCTTGCCAAGCGGCAAATGCCGGTTTCCACGTCAAGAGCCACATGCGGCTGTTGACGGGCCATTCGGCGGGGGTACCACCCTCCGCCTTGAGGCGGGTAAGGCTTTGGGCCAGATCGGCCACATCCTCACGCGCCAGCACGGGCGCGCGGTGCTCGCCGTTTTCGTCCGGGCTGCCATGGGCGCAGAGCAGCCGGACATCCTTGTCCAAGAGCGGCAGCAGGCGATTGGCCGTGTCGAGATAGGCGGCAAGATCAGCGCCGGGGATTTGCGCATAGAGGGGGCCGGGATAGAGGAAGTCCGCCGCCAGCATGATCTTCGCCTCACGGTCAAGCAGCGACACGGATTCGGGCGAATGGCCGGGCGTATGCAGAAGCTCCAGCACGCGGCCGCCCAGATCGATCTTCATGCCGATGGGCCACCAGCGCGCGATGCGCACGGGCTTCCAAACCATGCCCTCGCGAAAGCCGCGGAACAGATCATCGGAGGCGTGAAGCACATCGCCCTTCATGCAGGCGCGGAGTTCGGGCAAGTCGGCCAGCGCCACATCGTCAAAGAGATGCAGGTTTCCGGTATGGTCGAAATGGAGATGCGACGGCAGCACGGTGAGCGGCTTTTGGGTGCGCGCCTTCACCGGCACGGAAATGTCGCGCACACCGGGGCCGGTATCAAACAGCAGCGCGCGGTCCCTCCCCTCGACGAGATAATTCCAGTTGATCTGGTGAAAGCGCGGTTCCCCGATCGCCGTGATGCCGGGGGCGATCTCTTCCACCACGAACCAGTCGTCGAACCAGCGCACGCCGGGAGCAAGCATCAGGCAGCCTCCGCGCCATAATAGAGCGACACGACATGCTGCGCCTCGGCGAAGAACAGCCAGCGTTCAACGGCGGCGGCGGCGAACGCCAGCGGCACCGACAGCAGCGAGAGGACGGGCGCCAGAAGGCTGAGCAGAATCACAACGAGCGCCGCCGCCATCAGCAACAGCACCAGAAGGCGCAGCTTCCGCGCGTGGCGGCGCGCCACCACATAGCCCATCTCCTTCATGATGAAATTGGTGGCGGTGTGCGGCACTTCCCACTGCGAGACCTTGCCGATGCGGCCAAGCCCTGTCGCCTCGCCCATCGTGCGGGCGCGCGGGGCCCGGTCAATGGCGCGCCAGTAAAGCAGCTTCACGATAAGCGCCGCCACAAGGGCGCAAGCCGTGAAGATCACCTGAAAGATCTGGAAGCGGCCGAACACCGTGGCGATGGCCGTCATCAGCGTCGCCCCGGTGGCAAGGCCGAAAAACAGATAGACAGCCACCGTCCAGCCGTTGGACCAGGCGCGGATGGTTTTGAGCGAGGCATAGATCATCGCCGTGCAGACGACCGTTGCCGCGCAGAGCAGCGCCGTCACGATGCCGAGCGGGCCGATCCATTGCGGCGCGGAGACGAGGCCCGACCACACCAGCCCGAACAGCAAGGCCGGCCCATAGGTGATGACCGACATCACGCCCTCGCGCGAGAGCCATGAACTCCGCCATTGCGAAAAAGCGCGCCACGCCCGCTCGGGGTGGCCCAGATGAAAGGTGGACGAGAGAAGCCCGACCGTGATGAGCCCCAGCGCAATCACCATGGCCGTCAACGCGAAAGCCATGGTGGAGGCCTGCCCGTGATTGAAACCCACCAGCCCCAGCAGCGCCAGAAGCCCATAGCCCGCGCCCGAGGCGGTCGTGAACAGGATAACGGAATAGGCGGGATGCATGCTCAGCCTTCGAGCTTACCGGAATGATCGGCGTCATCGTAGCCCGCCTGCGCCTGCCCGCGCGACAAAATCCTGTCGGCCCAGGCGAACAGCCGGTCGAAGCTCGATCCATCGCCTTTCGGCAAGGCTTCGCGCGCCGAGGTCACGGCATCACGCCTTGGCCGGGGCGGCAGATATTTGTTGGTGGGCTTGTAACCCATCTCGGGAAAGAGATCGTAGCCGCCGCGCTCGGCAACGAGCTTCGAGACCTTCGATTCCTGGTCGCCCAGATCGCCGAAATGGCGCGCCCCCGTGGGGCACGCCTTCACGCAAGCGGGAAGGCGGTCTTCCTCGGCGAAATTTTCATTGTAGATGCGGTCCACGCAGAGCGTGCATTTCTTCATCACGCCTTGCGTGTAATCATATTCGCGCGCCCCATAGGGGCAGGCCCAGGAACAGAGCTTGCAGCCGATACAAGTCTCAGGGTTCACCAGCACGATCCCATCCTCGGCCCGCTTGTAGGAGGCGCCCGTGGGGCACACCGTGACGCAAGCCGGCGTCTCGCAATGAAGGCACGAGCGCGGGAAATGCACGATGCGCGATTGCGCCTGCCCCTCCTCCTTCACCTCATAGCCATGGATGCGGTTCAGCCACACGCCCGATGGATCGGCGTCATAGGGCTTCTCATCGGTGAGGGGGGCGGAATAGCCCTGCGTGTTCCATTCCTTGCAGGAGGTTGCACAGGCCTGGCAGCCCACGCAGGTGTCGAGGTCGATCACCAGCCCGAGTTTCTTCTGCGTCTGCGCGGGAAGCGAGGTCATGTGGTAACTCGCTTCAACTTTTTCAGCCGCGGGAATTGCGGCTCGCTGTGGGGCGACTGATCCGCCGCTTTCTCGATCCTGACTTTCAGATCATACCACGCCGCCTGCCCCGTCACGGGATCGCTGTTGGAATAGCGGTAGCCGCCTTCGCGCTCGGGCAGCAATTCGGAAATCAGGTGATTGAGCAGAAAACCTTTTTGCGATTCCGGCGCATTGGCAGCAAGGCCCCAGGCATTGGAGCGCTTGCCGATGGCGTTCCACGTCCACACCGTCTCGGGGTTCTGCCCATCCATCAGCCGCGCCTGCGCCTTGATCTCTCCGTGATGCGAGGTGACGGTTACCCAGTCGCCATCGGCAATGCCTTTGGCCTCAGCCGTCTGGCGCGCGATATAAAGCCAGTTCCGCCCGAGGATTTGCCGGAGCCAGGCATTCTGCGAGCCCCAGGAATGATACATCGCCATCGGCCGCTGGGTGACGGCGTGAAGCGGATATTGCCCCTCCTCCACCATCTCACCCTCAAATGGCGCATACCAGAAGGGAATGGGATCGAAATGCGTCTCGATCCGCTGGCGATGCTCAGCAGGCGGAACAATCTTGCCGTGGCCCTTGGCCGCCAGGCGGAACTTCTGCAACGGCTCGCTGTAGAGCTGGTGGATGACGGGATCGGGCTTGCCGATGAAGCCCATCATCGTCGCCCAGTCGAGATAGGCCCAGTTCACATGACGGTAATATTTCATCTGGTCGGGAAGTTCGTAAAACCAGTGGCAGCCGTTCTCGATATAATGCTTGAGCTGTTCGGGGTTGGGCGTGCCGCGCCCCATGGATTTGCCATTGGGACCGCGATAGCCGGCCAGCGGCCCGATGCCGGGGGCCCGCTCATGGTTCACGATATAATCGGCATAGCCGCCGGGATAGCGCGGCGTGCCATCGGTGCGCGTCATGCCGGGGAGGCCCAGCCTCGCGCCCAGATCGAGCATCACCGTCTGGAACGGCCGCACGTCGCGCTCAGGCTCCACCACCGGCTGGCGGATCGAATCCGCCGGGCCATCGGCTTCCGAGATCGGCCGGTCGAGCAGCGAGATGCAGTCCCAGCGCTCGAGATAGGTAGTGTCCGGCAAAATGAGATCGGCATATTGCACCATCTCAGAGGTATAGGAATCCGAATAGATGATCTTGGGGATGGTGTAGCTGCCGTCCGGTTCCTTCTGCGTGAGATAGCGGATCGTATCCGGCACATTCATCGCCGAATTCCAGCTCATGTTGGCCATGTACATGAACAGGACGTCGATGCCGTAGGGGTCCTTCTTCGCCGCATTGGTGATGACCATGTGCATCATGCCATGGGCGGCAATGGGCGCATCCCAGCTATAGGCCTTGTCGAGGCGCTGCGGCGTGCCATCCTCGCTGACGAGAAGATCCTCGGGCGAGGTCACGAAGCCGAGCGGCGGCCCGGGAAGCGGCGTGTTGGGCTTCACCTGCCCCGGCTTTCCCGCAGGCTTGACGCCCGGAGGCGCGGGCTTGGGGAACGGCGCCTTGTAGCGGAAGCCCCCCGGCACATCGATGGTGCCCAGCAGGATCTGCAGGAGATGGATGGTGCGGCAGGTCTGGAAGCCGTTGGCGTGGGCGGAGATGCCGCGCATGGCGTGCATGGAGACGGGGCGGCCCACCATCTTGTCGTGATGGCGTCCGGCATAATCCGTCCACGGAACATCGAGTTCGATCTGCTGCTCGAAGGCGGCGCGCGCCAGTTCGGCGGCGATGCGGCGGATCGTGGCGGCGGGAACGCCGCAGCCCTCCGCCACACTGTCCGGCGACCACTCAGGCTTGAGGAAGCGCTCGGCGATCAGTTGGAAGCTCGTCACCACGCGCCGCCCATCGGGCAGCTTGAAGCGCCCCATCAGGCGGGGTTCGGCATCGGGTGACAAGGCCGGCATGGGTGAACGGGAATGGCCGTCCCACACGAGGCCAGAGCCTTGCGGTGTGCGGGCGAACAGCCCGTCATCAGCACCACCGGGATTTTCGATCACCAGCCAGGGCGCATTGGTGTAGCGCAGCAGATATTCGCCATCGATCTTCTGCGCCGACAGAAGCTCGTGGATGAGCGCCCCCACGAACAATCCATCCGTCCCCGGACGAATGCCCACCCATTCATCGGCGATCGCCGAATAGCCGGTGCGGATGGGGTTGATCGAAACGATCTTGGCGCCCCGGCCTTTGAGCTTCCCCAGCCCCGCCTTGATGGGGTTGGAGCCGTGATCCTCGGCCACGCCGAAGAGCAGGAAATATTTTGTGTGCTTCCAGTCGGGCTCGCCGAATTCCCAGAACGCGCCGCCGAAAGTGTAAAGCCCGGCCGCCGCCATGTTGACCGAGCAAAAGCCGCCGTGCGCCGCATAGTTGGGCGTACCGAACTGCGTGGCCCACCAGCCGGTCAGACCCTGGCTCTGGTCGCGTCCGGTGAAGAAGGCGAGTTTCTTGGGATCGCTGTTGCGCACCTCCGAAAGCCACAGCGTGGCGGTGCGCAGCGCCTCTTCCCATTCCACCTCGCGGAATTCGCCCGAGCCCCGCTCGCCCACCCGCATCAAGGGCTTGGACAGGCGCGCGGGGGAATAATGCTGCTTGATGCCCGCCGCCCCCTTGCCGCAGATCACCCCCTTGTTCACGGGATGATCGCGGTTGCCTTCGATATATTTGACGGTACCGTCCTTCAGATACACCTTGATGCCGCAACGGCACGCGCACATGTAGCATGTGGTCGTCTTGATCTCGTCCCAGGTCTTGATCGAGGTGGCGACGGCGGGTTCTCGCATGGCGGCCTTTGGAAGCACGATTCAACCCTACCTTACAAGCCGCATTGGCACTATGATAGGTCCAGAAGGGGCGTTCACAGGGGCCAAATCTTGCGTGAGTGGCTGGTTCATATCCGGCGCGGCGAATATTCGAGTCTGCAGACGCAGATCCGCGAGGCGCTGGTCTCCGCCATCCTCGACGGGCAGCTGAGCCGCGAGGAGCCGATCCCCTCCACCCGCAAGATGGCGAAGACGCTGGCCGTCTCGCGCAACACCGTGGTGCTGGCCTATCAGGGGCTGCTCGACGACGGCTATCTGATGGCGCGCGAGCGCTCGGGCTATTATGTCGCCGACAAGGCGCTCGAAAGCGTTGCGGTACAGAAGCTCACCGGCAAGCCCAAGCCGGTGAGGGATCGCGTCGACTGGGAAGACCGCCTCACCCAGTCCCCCGCCGCGCAGGAGAATGTGACGAAGCCGCTGGACTGGCAGAGCTACGAGTTCCCCTTCATCTACGGACAGGTTGACCACAATCTGTTTCCGCTGGCCGAATAGAT